>Ga0315536_1000960_pt1 | contig 14597 bp, 12 predicted proteins | sample SalMarSW160230MG_FD_203093 | JGI IMG/M metagenome (GOLD analysis project Ga0315536, IMG submission 203093) | Salt marsh sediment microbial communities from the Plum Island Ecosystem LTER, Massachusetts, United States - Salt Marsh Sediment SW1602-30 ... | reverse complement strand
TACTGCCAGGCGATAGACCTGGGAACAGGCGTAAAGCAGCCATGCAAGAGATGATGAAAAGGCTGGAGAAGCCTCATCCCCTTCGGTCATCACCCCCTCTATCTTGCGTCGGAGAAAAGGTAGGGTCACAAAAAGCTCTCAATGACGGCTAACGTCTTCTTAACCGCTCCACGGTTCATACGGAACACGTCATAGGCTCGTGTCCCCATCGCGTTCGAACGCTTGGGGTCAGCCAACAGGCCCCCGGCCTCTTGGAGCAGCCCCTCTTCGTCCGCCACCTGTAAAGCCCCCCCCTCTCGGACAAGACGTTCGGCAACGAGTCGGAAATTGAACATATATGGGCCAAAAATGATGGGTTTCTTCAGAGCTGCCGGCTCCAGGGGATTCTGCCCGCCAAGCTTGATCAGACTTTTTCCAACAAAAACGACATCGGCTATAGCGTAGAGCCTCCTCAGTTCTCCAATCGTGTCAACAATCACGGCTTCAGGTGTGGTGCCCGGATTCATCCGGCCCAATTCTGTTCTCAAAGGGACAAAAAACCCAGCCTCCTTAAACATGCGCCGGACTCCCTTGGCCCGTCCGGGATCCCGCGGCACCAGTACCAAGACGAGATCCGGGAAGCTCCTTTTCAGTGTTTGAAAGCAACGCAAAACCATTGCCTCTTCTCCCTCATGGGTGCTTCCGGCGACCAACACCCGAGCCGTGGGCCCAATCCGCATGGACGCCTTCAGCGCTTCGATCTCCTCTTTTGAGACGGAGACCGTTGGCTGGTCAAACTTCATGTTTCCTGTAATGTGAACCTTGTCCGGTGCTGCACCCAGGGCTACAAACCGCCTGGCATCCATCTCAGTCTGAGCACAAACACTTGAAATCTTGGAAAAGACGCGTCGCATAAAGAAAGAAAACCCCGCGTATCCTGAAAAAGACCTGGGTGAAACCCTGCCGTTAACGAGGATGAAGGGAATCCGCCGTCTTTTCATCTCATATATGAAGTTCGGCCAGATGTCTGATTCCACCAGGATGAATGCGACAGGGCTGACAGCCGCAATGATTTTTCTAACAGACCAAATCAGGTCATAGGGAAAAAAGAAGAGGCCATCCACGTCGGTTTTAAGCAGGCTCTTGGCAATCTGATGGCCGGTAAGTGTCGAAACAGAAAGCACGACCGGCCGTTTGGAATAAAGATTTCTTATCTGTTTGATCAGGGGAGCCGAGGACAGGACCTCACCCACGGAAAGGGCATGAATCCAGATCGGCCCCTTCCAGCAGGCCCGGATGTCAACATGTGGGCGCAACCTCCGGCCAAGCGTTTTTCGTATCTTGTCGGAAGTCAGTCCCTTCACAATAACAAACGGCAGGGCCAAGACGACGCTTGTCAAAAACAAGATGTTGTACAGGATAATCACAATCCGGCTCTCTGATGAGAAGGCCCACGCCAAAGCGTTGGGTAGCGTTCAAGTTGATGAGCTCGTAAAAAGTCTTTTGTGAGCGAAATTGAGCATGTTGGGGAGAAAGCCATTGCCATCTGCACGAATGGCATACCTGCTTAAAGGCATTGGATGCCGAAGAGAAGCGATGATCCCTATCCCGAAGTGGTTGATTGAGGAACACATGATGCCACAACTCTTGAACGTTACCAAGCATTTTCAATTGGCCTTGAGTAATGTGAGGGTACCCAGACCCACAAACAGCACATTGGTGAGCCACGCTGCTATGACGGGTGGCAACATCCGGCCATATCCCAATGATAAACAGAAGCTGTTAAGGCTCCAGTAAAGAAAGGCTACCCCGACACCGTAAACAATACTCCCGGCGAAGCCCTCTTTCTTTCTCCTCCATAAGGCCAAACCCGTCCCCACCATGCTCATGATGATGCAAACGAACGGAAAAGATATTTTGGCAACGAGGTCCACCCGATAGCTGGTCGCATCGTATCCTTCGTCTTCAACCTTGTGTATATAAGCTGCCAGTTCGCTGTAACTCATCTCTTCGGGCTTTTTGACCACGGTGAGCAAATCTTCGGGCACAAGCTCAAGCTTGACAGGCATCTCTTCTTCAAAGGAGACCTTGTAACTTCCATCGTTTTTCAACAGATCCTGCTCAACGACGTCGAACAAACGCCATCCTCCTCCCGTGAAAACACCTTTTTGAGCATCGATCCGCCTAATGAGGCGGAAACTCTCGTCAAAATAATTCAGCGTTACACCGAATATGGTCTTATCCGAGGGGTGAAAATAAGTAATATGAAAGATAGAACGCTTGCCCTTGATCCAGATGTTTTTTTTCCTGGAAGCCACTGCAGATCCTTTTTTCACTTCACTTTGCCATATCTTGTTCGCCGTCGCCATGCTCATGGGGACCAACACCTCGCTTAAGAAAAAAACAAGAACACCAAATGTCAGGCCCACAACCAGGACCGGCTTGAACAGACAAGAGATCTTCACCCCCCCGCTTTTCAAGGCCAACACCTCGTTATTTCTGACCATCAGGCCAAGGGCTATGAGCACGGCCAACAGAAGGCCCACCGGCGTAACCTGGGCCACGATCAGGGGAAGCTTGAGTGCGAAAAAGACCACGGCCCTTGACAGGGGCACTCCGGCATCGAGGAAATCATCGACCTTTTCAAAAAAATCTACGGCAAGATACATGCCCACGACAGCCATCAGTACAAAAGAAAAGTACTTCAGCAATTCCTTAGTCAAGTATCTGTGAATGGTCGTAAGACTCACAGTTGCAACTCTCGTCTCGTCCGGTCGTGCCGCGGCGAAAACTGCTCGCCCCAGGCAATGCAGTCCATACGGGTGAAACCAACCTCAATGCACACCATTGTGGAACATGTCATGTCACGGAGTGGAAAAGCGCGCGGACGGATAAGCGTCGCCTCGCAGATGGAACCTACTTTGCACACGCTGATTTAGACGACATGAATATCCTTGGCAACAGAGAAATGGTCTTTAGGGGGCGCTCCTTGGCGCTGGAGACGAGAAGGTACACGCCAACCGTCCCGATCACTAAGTTCGGGCCCCACATGCCGATCAGGGGCGGACAGACCCCCGACTCGCCAAGAATCAACCCAGCGGACATCAATACGTAATAAATGAGAAAGAAGAGCAAGCCAAGAACCAACCCCAGAGACCTCTTCGCAGACTTCAATTGAATCCCCAAGGGAACCGCCACCAGTCCAAGGACAAAACACGAAAAGGGAATCGAGAACTTCCTGTAATACTCTATCAAGGTCAAATAGTATTTGGCATCTTGTTTGGCGTCCGTCTTCAGACTCTGGCGCAATTCCGCCAGGCTCATCTCTCCTCTGCTCTTTCGGCCATGCTCCCTGTCAGATAAAACCTGAGCAAGTTCGAGGTTAAAATTGTAGGTATCGAAGCTGACAGAATGTACGGTCCTGTCCTTCTGATCCACTTCGTTGATCACCCCATTGAACAGTGTCAACTGGAAGGTCAATCGTTCAGGGTCGAAAAGAAACCTCCCTCTGGGCGCAACAACCGTGTTGACCACGCCCGGCCTTTGCCGATCTTCAATGAAGACATCCATAAGGGTCTGGTCCTGAGTGTCGATTTGACTCACATAGAGCATGACACCATTAAAACGGTCGTTGAATGTCCTTGCTTCCAGTCCGACGTCAATATTTGATCTGGCGGTCTCAACCAGTAACGCCTTGAAAGAAAGCTTTCCCCACGGCGAGCCATATATGGCGACAAAACCGGTCACCAGGAACCCGATAAAACAAAAGACAAAAACCGGAGGCAGAAGCCCATAGACGCTAAACCCACCCGCTTTCAGGGCAGTGATCTCATTGTCGTGCGAGAGCCTCAGGAAAGCTACCTGAACGCCCATCATGATGGACATAGGAAGAACAAAAACCAGGAAAGAAGGTATGGAGTAAATCAGCAGGAGGAGGACGGAAGTGAGGCTGACGCCATAGTTTACGATCAGGTCCGTAATACGGAGTATCTTAGCCATCAAGAAGATGAAGGTAAATAGGATCAAGCTGATGACAAAGGGAGGTATCATCTCCCCAAAAATATATCTGTTAATCGTGCTATGGACTTTCATAGACTTTTTGATCGTTGTTGTTTTGAAATTGCATGTCATAAAGCTTAAAATACTCGCCATGAAGGGCCAGGAGTACTTCGTGTTTGCCCTCTTCCACAATCCTTCCGTTCACAATCACGATGATCCGATCAGCGTGTCGAATTGTGGAAAGCCTGTGGGCGACGATAAAGGTCGTGCGACCCTTCATCAAGTTTTCAAGGGCGCGCTGGACAGCCAGCTCCGACTCAGTGTCCAGAGACGAAGTGGCTTCGTCCAGGATCAAGATAGGCGCATTCTTTAAAAGTGCACGGGCAATGCAAATTCGCTGCTTTTCCCCGCCGGACAGCCGCACGCCCTTTTCGCCGACCACCGTATTGAACCGGTCCGGGAACTTTTCTATGAAATCAAAAGCATAGGCCGCCCTGGCAGCCGCCATGATCTCCGCCTCCGGGGCATCAAGCTTTCCATATGCAATATTGTTTCGAACGGTATCATTGAAAAGAATGGGGTCTTGGGTCACGATCCCGATTTGCCTGCGAAGTGAGGCGATGGTCACATCCCGGACATCCTGTCCGTCAATCAGGACGGCCCCTTCGGTGACATCATAAAAGCGCGGAATCAAGTTGACCAACGTCGTCTTGCCGCCGCCGCTCATGCCTGCCAGGGCAAGGATTTCACCCCCCTTGACCCTGAGATTGATGTTTCTAAGGACCATTTGATCCTGGTACCTGAAAGAAACATTACGAAAAACCACGGAATGCCGCCCCGCATTAAGCGTCACAGCGTCCAGTGACTCCTGGATGTCCGAATCGGTGTCCAGGACGTCATAGATTCGAACAGCTGCGGCCAGCCCTTCCTGGATCACATTGTTCAGTCTACTGATCCTCTTGATCGGCTCATACAACATGATCAGAGCCGCCATAAAGGAAAAGAAGGTTCCCGGTGTTGATGTGCCTGAAATCACCTTGTATCCGCCGTACCAAATAATAAACGTAATGCCGAAACCACCCAGCAGTTCCATGACGGGTGAAGACATCGCCCTGACGATGACGGCCTTGATTTCATATTCAAACAACCGAGCGGTTTTTTCAAAAAAACGCCCGTTTTCGTACGGTTCCATGCCAAAGGCCTTTACGATTCTCGTGCCCGTGAAGGTTTCATGAAGGAGCGAACTCATATCCGCCATGGCCTCCTGGCACCGCGTGCTCAACTTCCGCATTCGCCTGCCAAACTTTACGATGGGGATCACGGCCACCGGCAACACAGTGACCGCGATCAAGGCCAGCACCCAGTCCCGGTAAAAAATGATAAACAGAAGGCCTATGATTGAAAAGAAATCCTTGAGCACCCCTGTCACCGCATCAGAGACCATCCCTTTCACGAGGTTAACGTCGTTCATGATCCTTGCCATCAAGACACCAGTCTCGTGGGTCTGAAAAAATGACATGGACAACATCTGAATATGACTGTAAAGCTTATCACGAAGTCGCTTGATAATGCAGTGCCCCACATAATTCATCAAATAGGCCTGGCCAAAGAACGCACCCCCTCTGAGGACATAGATGATGATAATGGCAAGGGGAAGGAGCTCCAACATCCGCTTGTCTCGGTTGACAAAGATGTCGTCCAAAACGGGTTTGACAAGATAGGCCGTGGCCGCAGTAAGTGCCGCCACCACCATCATACACAACATGGCGACGATGAGGCGATGCCACTGTGATTTGACAAGCGCCATAATCCGACGGCAGATCTTCACTAAATCTGTATCCTCCCTGTCACTCACAGCCATACCACGCAAAAACCGGGAAAGGATGAAAGATTTCCCACAGCCCGCCTCAGGTGGACGGCGGATTCTCGGCCGTAACGCTATGCCAGCGCCCATTCATTTTTCCGGATCCGTGGATGGGCACTATGCTATCTCGTGACCGTAGTAACGGTCCACTTTTCTTGTAATGCGATTGAGTTCCTCTTCCAGCCGGACGCGATAAACCTCTTGTCCCTCCACACCCAGTTTGGAGGGTATTGAAACAGGACTGCCGTAGATGAGGCGACCCTCGGTGAAAGGATACGGCAGAAGAAACCGATCCCAGCTTGCAAAGATCTTGATCCGTTTGGCGCTGTAGCTGATCGGCACCACAGGATAGCCCGTCTTGTGAGCCAGGGTGATGACGCCCGGCTGGACCCTGAACCGGGGCCCCCTAGGGCCGTCCGGAACGACGCCTCCAGGACGAATCGTTTCATTAAGGGCCTTGATGAGTGTGGTCATGGCTCGAACGCCATGGCGTGACGTCGATCCGCGGATGGTCTCGTGACCCTGACGTTGAAGGATCCGTGCCATGATCTCCCCGTCCTCAGAGCTGCTGACAAGGATCGCGGCTCCCCAGCCCTGATAAAGGTAGCTGATCGCCAGGATCCTGGAATGCCAGAAGGCCAGGATAAATCTCTTTGACTCGATCTGCGCGCGGGCCTTCTCAAAGTCAACCACTCGGATCCGCATCGTGCCGCAAATCAAGTCGACCAGACCTTTCCCCAGCCAACCTGCCAGCCACCATTTTAATCCGGACCTTTCATTGGGTTCTCCAACCATGGGAAAGACCACTCACTTGCCAGAAAGCAGGCCCATTGCCACCCGTGCAGCCCGTTTGGAAGCGCCGGGCGCGCCCAAGCGCCGGGTAACACGACTCAGTGCGCGCCGCATCTCAGCAAGTCTGTTCTCGTCTGTGAGCAACTGTAATGCCCGCTGAGCGATCTTCTCGGCAGAGGCTTCGTGCTGAATCAATTCCGGCGCCACCGTCTTTCCAGCGACCAGGTTGACCAGGCCAATATGTTCGACCCGCACCAGACGTTTTGCAAGCCAATAGCTGAAATTAGATACTTTGTACACGATGATCATGGGTGTACCTGCGATGGCCGCCTCCAGGGTCACTGTCCCGGAGGCAGTGATAACCAACGTGGCCTCATCCAGTATGTTTCGAAGCTTATCCGACAGGATCAGAAACCGTGCCGTCCGTCCCTCAGCGATGGTCTCCACCAACGCCCTGTCCACGGAAGACGCTACGGGGATGGCAAAGCGCATACCCGGCATGTGTGCTGACAAAATATCGGCGACCTGAACCATCGTCGGGAGGAGACGTCTAACCTCTTCATTTCGGCTTCCAGGCAACAGTCCTATCAGTGAGCTGTTCGCCCCGAGAGTTTCGTTTGTCTGTCCGGATGTTGTGGGCGTCATGCCATCCAGTAAAGGATGCCCTACAAAGGTTACAGGCACATGGTTTGTCCTGTAAAAGGCTACTTCGAAGGGGAAGATAACCACCATGTGGTCAACCACTTTCTTAATCTTCTTCAACCTTCCCGTCCGCCATGCCCATATCTGAGGGCTAATGTAATACATGACCGGGATACCCAGTTTCCTGGCCGTCGTGGCAACCCGCAGGTTAAAATCCGGAAAATCGATGACGACAAGAAGATCAGGGCGGATTCTTTTCAGGTCATCTTTGGCAATCTTGAGTGCCCTGAGAAGAATTCTTAGCTTTGAGAGGGCTTCCGAAATCCCGACGACAGCGAGTTGAGAATTATCAACGCTTATGCGAACGCCTGCTTGGCGAAGGGCTCTGCCACCTATGCCAAAAAACTTAAGCCCGGGGCTGAGTGCCTGCATCGCCTCGACCAGGCGCGCACCGTGCATGTCACCGGAGGCCTCTCCGGCGATCATCATGACCTTTTGTGTTCCGTCCATGTGACCGGCCTGTTCCTCGCAAGCCCCGTCCGGGAGGGCGGGGAGGCTTCACTTCTCAACGACCTAGTACGACAGGTAGTTAAATTTGAAAACGTCTGACTGTCCGAGCCCATTAGTAAGCCTTTTAAAAAAAGGGAGGGCTTTCTGATCCTTTCTTCAAGGGGGTATGAATTTGAAGCTCCCTGTAGCAAGCTACAGGGAATCTTCGACCGTAAGGAACGCTGACTGTTTTAGATACGCTCGCTAACCCCGCAGCAAGCTGCGGGCAATACGCTCGCTTTTTCGGTTCAACCCGGAACCTGCAGCAGTACGGTGAAATCGTTGTCGTTTTGGAGTTTGTTTCGAGGTTCGGTCCGCAGCAAAAATTCTTGACAAAGAACCCAACCCACAGACAAGGCACGAACGGCACTAGCTCAACAGGCTGTCTTCCGCTAGAACCTTCTTCCTGCTCGCCTCAATCTGATCCATGATATCCAAGGCCACGCCAAGGGCGTTTCGCCCATCGTGTCCTGAGACCAATGGAACGTTCCGGGTCCTCACGGCGTCAACAAATGACCCAAGCTCGGCCTCCAGCGCATCGGCTTTGTCAAAGATTGATCGTTCCATGGACATCCCCGGGATGGGAAGGTCGACTCCCTGGCCATCTTTGCGGATGATGGTAATGTCGTGGTTTGAATAATCTACGGAAACGTAAGTGTCCTTCTGAAAGATGCGTATCTTCCGCATGTTCTTCAGTGAAATCCGGCTGGCAGTCACGTTGGCGACACAGCCGTTTTCAAACATCAAGCGTGCGTTGGCGATGTCCACACGTGAAGATATGACCGGGACACCCGCCGCGTGGACTTGCTGCGGTTGAGCCTTGACAAGGCTTAATATGATATCGATATCATGAATCATGAGATCCAGAACCACGTCCACTTCCGTTCCCCGCTCCTTAAAGACACTCAAGCGGTGAGATTCTATGAACAAGGGACGGTCCACCACTTTGGTCAGCGCTATGACAGCAGGATTGAAGCGTTCCAGGTGGCCCACCTGGATCAGCGAGCCACGGGAAGCAGCGACCTCTATGAGGGCCTCTGCCTCTTCAAGCGTCTGTGCCACGGGCTTTTCGATCAACACGTCGACACCGTGTTCCAAAAAATCGCGGCCGATGGAAAAATGAAGAGGCGTGGGCACAACAACGCTTACCGCATCGACCTGATCTATGAGCTCCCTGTAATCGCTAAACGATTCGGTCCGAAACCTTTTTGCAACACGTTCCGCCCTGTCGGCAATGATATCCACTATGCCTACAAGCTCAACGTCTTTCATGCGGGCGTATTTCTCGGCATGAAACTTCCCGAGATATCCGACCCCTATGACCCCCACGCGTAATGGTTTCATAGCTCGTCCGGATTATAGTCCTATGACGGCAATCCCATGTTCATCGGCAAGGGCGACCATCTCTTGCTTATCAAAGGCCAACGTCTTTCCGGCCTCAACAGCCAGGACCGAGGCGCCAACATCGCGCATGATCTCAATGGTCTTAAGGCCGACGGCGGGCATATCAAATCGCATGTCCTGGTTAGGTTTGCTGGCCTTCACAATGACTGTTTTTTCCTTGCCGAGCTTTCCGCCTCGCCGGATGGTGGCGTCCGTGCCATCAATCGCCTCCACCGCCATCACCGACCCGTTGCGAACGACGACGGCCTGACCAATATCGAGCTTTCCAATCTCCTTGACGATGCGCCATCCGAAGTGAACATCAGCCATTTCCGGCCTGGAGGGTCTGCGCCGTGTCCAGCATCCTTTCGGGGCCAACAGGCTGGGAAGCAAAAAGGTTGGGGCATGAATCGTAATGCCTTCTTTTTCCAGTTCCCCTGCAAGGGCGCGCAGAAGACCATCATCCTGCGTGTGATCCATCGTGGCCAGGACCTTCAGGGCCTTGAGATCCGGCCTCACGTCGGCAAACATCTTGGTCTTGGTCACGGCCCCCGCCATCACGGCATCGGTCACACCATGGTGCCTAAAGAACGCGATGAGTTGCTTCAGTTGGCCGAGCTTGATCCACTTTGTGGCCTCCGCAAGGCTCTCCAGACGAGTCTCTGTTTCTCCCTCATGGGCCACCACATAGACCCTCAAACCCTTTGTCGCCGCTGCCCTCGAAAAAATGATGGGGAACTGCCCGCTCCCCGCAATGAGTCCAATCCGTTCGATCATGGTCACCAGTGCGTAGACAGTGGTCAGGGGTCAGAAACTATCTGGTCACCCCCCGCTCAGAGGACTTGATAAACGCCAGAAGATTAGCGACCTCGGGGAGTTGATCAACCTCTGCCGTGACCCTTTCAATCGCCTCGTTTAAGGTCAACCCAAAGCGAAACAGGATGCGATAGGCCCTCTTGAGGGCAACAATCGTCTCCCTTGTAAAATCATGCCGCTTTAACCCTATGACGTTCAGCCCGTGAAGCTTAGCCCGGGGTGAGCCCGCGGCAAGCACATAGGGCGGAATGTCTTTTGACACGCCAGTCATGGCTCCTACAAAGGCATAATTTCCTATGCGCACGAATTGGTGCACCGCCACGAAGGCACCTAGCGTGGCACAGTCTCCCACCTTAATGTGGCCACCCAGGCTTGCCGCATTGGCGAAAATGACCTTTCGGCCCGTGAAGCAATCATGGGCGATGTGGGTGTAAGCCATCAGAAAATTCTCTTCCCCAATTTCGGTCGTCCCGCCGCCGAATGCGGTTCCGCGGTGAATCGTCACAAATTCTCGGATGGTCGTCCCACGACCGATCCTTAGGAAGGTCCTTTCCCCTTGGTATTTCAAGGCCTGAGGCACGGCGCCCACGGCAGCGTGCTGAAATATCTTACAATCCGACGCGATGGTCGTGTCCTGGTCAATGGTCACATGAGAACCGATGATAGTGCCGGCGTGTATCTGAACGTCACGGGCGATGACGGCATAAGGTCCGATCTCAACCTCAGAATCTATCTCAGCCCTGGAATCGACCACAGCGGTGGGATGTATCATGGCTTTTCTCCTATCATAGCCATGACCTCAGCCTCCGCGACCAGCGCCCCATCCACGGTTGCCTTGCCGGTCATCTTGGAAACGTTTGCGCGCCTTTTAGTCCAGAGTATATCAAGGACGAGTTGGTCTCCTGGAATCACAGGCTTTCTGAAACGGGCCTTATCAATGCCCATGAAATAGATCAGTTCTGTCCGCTGCTCCTCCGAACGAGAAACATTAACGAGGATACCTCCTGCCTGGGCCATGGCCTCAACAATCAGCACCCCCGGCATGACGGGCGTTCCTGGAAAGTGTCCCTGGAAAAATGGCTCATTCATGGTCACATTCTTCAGGCCGACAATACGTTCATCGGGTACTATTTCTATAATGCGATCAACCAGAATAAAGGGATACCGATGAGGCAAAAGCCCCATGATCTTTCGAATGTCATATACCGCTTCCATCTGTCATTCCTGTTGTCTCACCTCGGCTGTGACTCCTCCAGCCCCTTCACACGTTTTTCCAATTCTCTCAGCTTCTTTTTCATATCCGGAAGCCTTGGAATGATGCTGGAGGTTTTCAACCACAGGCGATGGGACATGCCCGGCGTGCCGGAAATAATCTGGCCGTCCGGGATAGACTTTGCAACGCCTGCCTGGGCTCCAACGGTCACACGGTTGCCGATGGCCACATGCCCGGAAATCCCTGCCTGCCCCGCCAGGATGGCGTGGTGTCCGATCGTCACGCTGCCTGATATGCCGACCTGCGCAACAAGGACAGTATCCTCGCCCACGACGACATTGTGAGCAATGTGAACCAGATTGTCTGTCTTCACACCCCGTTTGATCCAGGTCCGCCCAAAGGTAGCTCGGTCGATCGTGTTACAGGCACCGATCTCCACGTCATCATCGATCTGAACGATACCGACTTGGGGAATCTTGTGGTACCGATTGCCATCAGAGGCAAAACCGAAGCCATCAGCGCCGATTACAGAACCGGCATGGATCAAAACGCTGCTTCCGATTCGGCAACGTTCCAGAATGGATACATTGGGTTGCACAGTGACATCATTTCCCATGTCCACGCCGTTACCGACCACGACGCCGGGGTGCAAGGTCACACGGTCGCCCAGCGTCACGTCGTCCCCAATGAACACACCTGGATACACGGAAGCGGCTTTGCCGCACCTGAAGTTCTCGCCCACCCAGGCCTGTTGGCTGATACCAACCACGGGCCTGGACACGCTGTGGAACTGGGTGGATACCTTGGCCAACGCCAAGTAGGGATTCTTGACCCGCACAAGCGTCTTCTTGGATTGATACACCTCAAACGGGACGATCACCGCACCGGCACCGGTCTCATCAATCCGTTGCTTATAGCCCGCAGAGGCAGCCAAGGTGATGTCATCGGGGCCGGCCTCATCAAACCCTGCAACACCCCGAATGACGCGATCGCCATCGCCTGCGACCTCACCGGCAACAAGCTCTGCAATCTTGTGAACCGGCAGTTTCATGCTTCCTTGTGCGTCATTCGTCACTTGCAGATCGATCCCCCATTCGCCTTCACGCTTCCCCCTATGGCTTGTTCTTCGATCCTGACTTTGCCGCCTCCTCCTTGAGACGTTTTGCATCCAGGGCGTTATACGCTTCTATGACCTTGTCCGTCATGTCGATCGCGTGGGGTGCGTAGACCACCCCGCCCACCCGGCGTTCAAGGATTAACAAGTAGCCCCCTTCCTTTCCTATCTCTTCAACGATTCCAAAAACATCTTTCTTGATCTTATTGGAAAGTTTCAGGTTCAGCTCTTTTAAGGTGTCCAAGTACCGTTTTCTGAGAGACTGAAAATCGTTGGCCTTGATCCGCAGTTGCCGCTCCTTTTCGTCACGGGCCTCTTGGCTCATAACGAGGGCCTTCTGCTCCAGGCTATTCTTCAGCCCTTGAACCTCGGCCTCTTTTTCTTTCAGGGTCTCTTCCATCTTCTTGCCTTGACTCTTGATCTCAACAGCAGACCGCTTGCCGGGATTTGACGTGTCGATCACGCGCTGGAAATCGATAATTCCTATCTTCGCCACCTCCGCCCCGTAGAGGACTCCGCTTAGGCCAAAGAAACAAAGGGTGAAGGTTATGAACAATCTACGCAGCTTCATGAAAAGACCTCCTTTTCTCGTCATTTGTCACTGACCACTCGGTTAATATGCCGCCCCCATGTTGAACTCCCAGCCCCCTTCACCTCTTCGATCATCATCCAAGATGTAGCCATACTCCATACGGATGGGCCCCATGGGTGAATACCATCGAACACCGCAGCCTACGCTCTTTCTAAGGTCCCCGAGGCTCATATCCTCTCCATTGTCATAGGCCATGCCTGTGTCGTAGAAAACGACACCTTGCAATCCCGCCTTTTTTATGATGGGGAACATAAACTCGACGTTAAACTGCAACATCTTGTTCCCGCCTATCTTATCATCTGTTTCCGGGTCCCTGGGACTGATGTCGCGCCAGTCATAACCGCGTACCGAGCCCATGCCACCCAAGTAAAAACGTTTCCAAACAGGCACATCGCCAACACGATCTCCATTGATAAAGCCAGTGCGGCCATGTAACATGGCAACCGTATCCCAGAAAAGGGGGAAATACCATCCAGAATCCAAAGTGTACTTGCTGAACCCGATATCGCCACCAAAGGGCGTGCCCGCATGCTCAACCGTGATGCTGTTGTCCGAGCCTCGCCGGGTTTGGAAAACCCGGTCTCGCGAATCTCGGCGCAAAATGCCGGTCACCGTGTTGGCCACGTTTTCCCCCTCGAGATCCCGGATCGCCGAGGAAGCATTATCTGAAAGGTTTTCGATCTTACTCCGGTCATAGTTATAGGACAGGGAGAATCGGGTATAATCAAAAACCGGATAGCTGCCTCGAAGGGTTCCCCCCACACTGTTCTTGTCATAGGTATCATAGTCCCTGACAAAATTATACACATCAGCACCCGCTGTCAGTCGAGTATCAAAAAGCCATGGTTCTGTGAAACTGAATGAGAAAGCGGTGGTTCTGCCGCCCACTTGGCCCCTGAGGTCTAAGGTCTGCCCTCTTCCGAGGAAGTTTCTCTGCGAAATGGAAGCCATGGCGAACAGGTCGTCCACAGAACTGTAGCCGCCGCCAAAGCTGAACGCGCCGGTTGGTTTCTCCGTGACATCGATCTTGAGAATCATTTTGTCATCGGCGCTCCCTTTGGTATTGTTTATCTTAACGTCTTCAAAAAAATCAAGGCGATAGAGGTTTCGTGCCCCCCTCTTCAAACGGTTCCCGCTAAAAAGTTCCTGCTCATGTACGTTGAGCTCCCTGCGAATGACCTTGTCCCGGGTCTTGGTATTGCCGGCTATGATGATTTTCTCAAAGTAAACGAGTGGCCCCTTGTGGATAACATAGGTCACATCGGCCTTAAACGCTTTAAGATCCTGATCAATACGCGGCGAGATATCCGGATAAGCGTAGCCCGAAGCTGAGTATGTGTCGCCCAGGGCCAAGATATCTTCTCTGATCACCTCCCGGTTGTAAAACTCTTCCTTGTTAATCTTCAAGTGCCTCAGCAATACCTCCTTTGGATGAATCAGATCGCCTTCCAAATCAACTTTTCCCACCTTGAACTGGGGACCCTCTTCTATCTTGATGACAATATAGATCCGGTCCCCCTTGTAGGCGATCTGTGGCTCACCAACTCTTGCCTGAATATAGCCGTGATTGTTATAGTATGCCGTTATCTTGGATATATCCTGATCCAGGACCTCGCGATCCAGATCCCCTGACGAAGTAAACCACGACAAGAGC
>Ga0315536_1000958_pt1 | contig 14613 bp, 13 predicted proteins | sample SalMarSW160230MG_FD_203093 | JGI IMG/M metagenome (GOLD analysis project Ga0315536, IMG submission 203093) | Salt marsh sediment microbial communities from the Plum Island Ecosystem LTER, Massachusetts, United States - Salt Marsh Sediment SW1602-30 ... | reverse complement strand
TCGCAAACTGATCGGAATGCGCCGGAAAGATCAGGGGTGACAGCAACAGTCCCACTACAAAAAAGACTATGGCCGCCACCGCAAGCTGTGTGAATCTGTACTTAAATAATTCTTTTATGCTCATAACGACCTCCGTTTACACAATCTTATACTTTAAGGATAACAGCGGAACTTTACAGAAAAATGACTACAGAATTACAATTTTGAAATCTTTCATTATCGTACGGACACTCAAGAAAGAACGAAAACACAAAAAAAACCCCCAAAGCTTTACTTGGGGGTTTTGACGGATGCTTAGGATCCGCGGTTATTCAGTTGGTACGTATGGCTTGAAACTGACGATTGTATCACCGTCCCAGGCAATCAGATAATCATCCTTCTGCTCGTCATGTGTCACGTTCACAATATACAGGGTCTGTGTATCATTCTTTTCGATCTTTGTAACAACCGCGCCTTTCAGATCATAAATTCCGGCCGGAAGCTGTTCCGGCGGTAACCCGTACTTTTCCGCCGCAGTAACGAACGACCTGTCCCTGATACTTGTGTCCAGAAAATCCCTCATGGCATTGGATACCGGCAGCTGCTGCGCGCCGCCGCAGGCCATAATAAAGCTTAAAACCACAAAACCAACACTCAAAACAAGTAACTTTTTCATAGCAACCTCCTTGCTAATTGTTGTACTTTAAAGGTAAAGATGGAATTTTACATAATGCTTACCGTAGAATTACAGTTTTGAAAGGTTTTAATACGGCAGGCTGACCCTGAACAAGGTGTATTCACCGCAGGAACTCCGGACCGCAATGCTCCCCCCATGCGCCTCAACCACCGCCTTGACCAGGCTGAGACCCAGGCCCGAACCTTTCAGGGATTGCACCTCACTGCTGCGGTAAAAGCGGTCCCAGATATACGGGATTTCATCCGCGGAAATACCCTGCCCGGTATTCCTGACTTCGATTACCACTTCTTGGTCTTCGGCCAGAGTTGTCACACTAATGCTGCCGCCTGCGGGCGTATATTTAAAGGCATTTTCCAGCAGATTGGAAAGGATCTGGCGCATCCGGTTGATATCGGCCGTTACAAAAATTCCGTTGGAAAGATTCTGCTCAAGACGGATATTTTTTTCCTCCGCCGCATAATGATAAAAATCTATCATATCCCCGATAAGCGCTGAAATGTCTATTTTCTGTTTATTGAGTTTTATGATGCCCGCCTCAGCCTCTGAAATATCAAGCAGATTGTTCAGTAATGTCAAAATATGTTCGGTTTCAACAATACCGTCTGCTATAGCCTTTTTAAGGTTTTTTTTACCGGATGCCGGCTGCAGGGCCATTTCCGCCAGCGCGCGCAGCCGGGTCAGGGGAGTGCGTATTTCATGCGCCACATTATCCAGTGTCTGGCGCAGGCTTTCCATCAGCATATCGATCCTATCAAGCATCTGATTAAAGAGCAGGATGAGCTCGTCCAACTCGTCCCGTCTTTTACGCGCGGGTATCCTGGTCTGCATTTTTCCGGTTTTTATTATGTTTTTTATCGCCTGTACCAGGCTGTTGACCGGGGCCAGGAAGCGTGAGGAAAAAAACAGGCCGACCAAAAAACTGAGGAGAATCAGGGGAACAATGATCAACAAAAAGGCCTGGCGGAAGCGGGTCATGGTATGCTCAAGGGGAAGGTTGGAAATACCGATCTGCAGGATGTTCTGGTCCGGGAGGTACAGCGAGGCGATCTCCAGCACCTGGTTGGTTGCATCTGAATGCAGTTTGACGATTTGTCCCTCTTTAAGCGGACGAGTGGTTTCCAGTTCATAAAAGTTGAAGCCCTTCCAATGATCGGGCACGAACAGAAAAAGCGTATTGTTATACTTCCCGGCAATGCGCACCATATATAATTTTTCCTCTTTCAGGAACCGCTGTGACGAGATTTGCTGACTTAGAAGCGCAAGGTTGCCGGACTGGTAAATGGCCCAATATTCAAGCAGTTTGGATTCCAGAAAAGCATGTTCCTCATTTTGCATTGAAGAAAAAACGATAATATATGACGCCACATATAGAAGCACGGAAAGACAAAGGAAGACAACCGTCAACAACAGGGTAATGCGGAACCTAAACGACCTTAAGTACATATCCTACGCCCCTTACCGTGTGCAGCAGTTTGTGTCTAAAGCCCTTGTCTATTTTGTTACGCAGACGGTGCACAAGCACATCCACTACATTGGTCTCCGGATCAAAATGATAGTCCCATACGTGTTCCATAATCATGGTTTTGGAAACAACATTTCCGCTGTTGCGCATCAGGTATTCCAACAGGGAATATTCCCGCGGCTGCAGTTCAATCTCTTTTGAGTCTCTTTCTACACGACGGGTAAACAGGTCCATGGTAAGATCGCCCACCGTGAGGACGGTGGACTGCTGCCCCGGAGAGGCCCGGCGTAATACCGCCCGCAGCCTGGCCAGAAGCTCCGGGAAGGCGAACGGTTTGGTCATGTAATCATCCGTGCCCGCACGAAAGCCGCGTAATTTATCATCAAGGCCGCTTTTAGCGCTTAAAATCAGGCAGGGAGTGAATATTTTCTTTGCCCGTAAGCGTTCGATCAGGCTGAACCCGTCCAGCTGAGGCAGCATGATATCGACAATAAGCGCATCGTACTGCAGATTGCCGGCCTGCTCCAGACCGCTCCTTCCGTCCGCCATATGATCGATTGCATAACCCGCCTGTTTGAGACCATTGATAATGAACGAGGCAATTTTTGTATCATCTTCTATTAATAAAATGTGCATAACCTTTAATCTTTATTTAAGATATCGAATAATATTGACAAATCCAAGCCTTTTTCTTTATCTTAGTGATAACAGAGGAGGCGGCAAGGAAAAATCATGAGCACCTACCTTGCCATAACAACGCTGATATGCATCTACTTTCTCTTGCTTTCACTGAAAAACAGGGAAACATTAAGGACATTCACGTATTCACCCTCCCTGACCAAAGCACCGCGTCTTTCCGTACTTATCCCGGCGCGGGATGAAGAGTTGAATATCACCGGGTGCCTGGAATCATTACTCGAGCAGGACTACCCGAACTACGAAATACTGGTCATAGACGACAACTCAAACGACCGTACATGGAATATTCTGTCCGCGTACGCAAAAAAATATCAAAAGCTTAAGGTTTTCAGAGGCAAACCTCTTCCCCGGGGGTGGGTGGGAAAGCAGTATGCCTGTCAACAATTAATTGACCGGGCACAAGGCGAGTATATCCTGTTTACGGACGCGGACACCATTCACAACAGGCAGAGTCTGTCATGGGCCGTCACTAATATGCTGCGGCACAATGCCGACTTCATGTCCGCCTTTCTGCAGCATCTTATCGGTTCACCGGGGGAGGCCCTGATCGTCCCGGCCATCTATATTATGACCACCATACTGATGCCGCTGTGGAAGATCCCCCAACAAAACAGCTCTTTCTTTTCATTTGCCATCGGCCAGTTCATGGTCTGCCGCCGCAAAGCCCTGCTTAAGATCGGCGGGTATACCTCGTTTAAAGCCTCCCTGGTGGAAGATATATCACTGGCCAGGGCCATGAAGAAGCACGGGTATAAGACTATTTTTCTTGACGGGAAAAACTATATCCGCTGCCGGATGTACCATTCGTTTCGCGGAGCCTTCCGGGGTTTTGTAAAAAGCATGTTCGGGGCGCTGCACCGGAGCATCCCCTTTCTGGCCGCGCTTTTTGTGCTGGTAGCGGCTGTCATAGAGATCCCCGTATTAAACCTTATTCACGAATTTTACGCGGGCGGAAAAAATATTCTGTTTTCTTTCGTACCGGTCGGCATGTTCTGTGGTATTTGGTTTATTGTGTTAAAAGACAGAAAGATATCACCTTCCATCACCCTTTCCTACCCCATTCTTTTTTTTATGGTAATGGTCATGGCCCTGACCTCCACTATCAGAACAGGATTCTTAAAAGGGGTGGAATGGAAAGGCCGCCTGGTCGGCTACCGCTTCCGCCATACCCCTGAACGGCATATCGGTACTATGGAGAAAAGAAGAATCAACGGCAGGTACCTGTATCCGTTGTACACCCTTTCGGCCGCATTCATCTACTGGCTCACCCTGCTCCTGGTAGTACTCTTTGATACTCTTGTGTACCGTATGCGAATACGCGGCCGCCGGAACCTGAAAGGTCTGGATTCCGGCGGATTCTTTATCTCTAACCACTCCCTCTACCTTGATCCGGGAATTATTGCCCATGCAATCGCACCCCGGCGTACCTATTTTACGGCTATGGAAGAGACCTTTGATCTACCTCTTGTGGGATATTATATCCGCTTGCTGGGGGCATTCCCCGTGTCGGAAAATCTTCCGTTTTCAAGCCTGATTCGAGTATGCGGAGAAATCCTGAAGCAAAAGAAATATATCCATTTTTTTCCGGAAGGTGATCTTACCTACGGAAGTCACCGTTTGGCGAATTTTAAGCAGGGGGTTTTTTACATGGCACTCCTGTATAATAAACCCATCATTCCGATTGTTATCGATTCCAGACAAAAGCGGTTTTTCGGAATAAAACTGCCGCCGCCCTTTATTCGTGTCCGGGTTACCATATGCAAACCCATTTTTGTGAGTGCTTTTAAAGGGAGAAACAAACGCAAAACACAGGTTATAGAAGAAATGATCTCTCATACACGCTCGGTCATGTCGCCCATACTGCAAAGCCGTAAGGCAGCACGCACTCCTTAATCACCCTTCCGTGATATCAATACCTTGACGGTAGGGGGAGTCCCCGGGCCGCCATGCACCGCCTCGTAACGGATATAGCTTCCATCCTGTAAGGAAAACCAATAATCAGCGTGCCAGAAGTTACCATAAAATCCCACGGCCTTGATGCGGACACGCCGGGCTTTTACTCTGCGCTCGGCAAGGGTAACGGTTTCCGTACCCATTTTGCATGCCTCAAACTCGAACAGGGCAAGGTCATTGGGAGAGATTATCCAGAACTCACATCGTTTTTCCCCGGACAACACAAAATCCCGCAAGCTGTATTCCGGATACTGATACCAGGGTCGAGGATCAATAGTATATTTCTTATCCACTTTTCGGCGCTTGAACATTCCGGTAAGCCTGATTGTATTGCCCGTGCGCCGGGCCGTAAGGTCACTGCCCGCCGTGTCCTGCCTGAACTCCCACAACAACTGGTTGCGGTAATTATCATACCGGTTTCTGCTTTCCGGGGTGGTAAACAGGGAGCCCGCCCGGGTCTGCTTCCAGCCCAGGGTTTCATATCCCAGCGTGTCGCCGGTGGTGACCTTATATGTATGTTGTTCCTGGGCCGAAACCGCCTGGGGATACAGCAGCCCCGTACACAGGAGAACAAGTAAACAGTAATGTTTCATAGCATTGAAATATAAGACACCGATACACGATTATCAACAGAATTTTAGCATTGACAAGGATTTTTAATCACAATATCCTGTTAGATGATGAAAAGAGTAATCCTTTTGCTTGCTTGTATTGCTGTTTTTTTCTCCTGTAAAAGCCTGCCCAAACCGGGAAACGACACAGACTCTCTGGTGATCGGGGGTTTTACCTGGGAGTTTCCCGACGGTTTTTTTGAGTTGGCACCAAAAACACTGACAAATGACATTACCCTCGGCATGGTAAATCTGAGCAACGGCAAGCGGTTCTCCATTCGGGTTTCCAACGGTTATTTTACTTTCCTGGCCCACGGTAATGATCAATACATGCTGCAATACGCAAAGTACAAAAGCCCCGGCGGCCCTAAAATCTATACGCTCGGGTACAATTTGAACCTGCAAATAAACAGTAAACCAAAGCGGATAATATATGTGGGTCATATAAGATTATTATTCTCCCGTCCGGAAAAGGTAGAGGCAAAAGGCAAGGATGCTGCCATATATACTTCCTGGTATTTCAGGAAACGACTCGTCATAGAAAATAAAATAGCTGAACTACAAAAATACCTGACCAAAAACGCCCGTAATACAAGCTGGCGGAATTATACGGTAGAAAACCTCTATGAAAAGTAAATTCGCGCTTTGCCTGCTTTTGGCAATTCTTGTCAGCTGCGTTTCGGTCAATGAAAATATCACCGGCTTTTCGCTCTTGTCAAAACGCACCTGTGAACACGAATATAAGGATTTATTAAAACGCCTTGACGCCGACAAGGATTCAATCCGGGGTATCAATGCCGACACGCTTATCGAATTTCTGGATAAATTCTCCCGCGTGTATTCCGTCTTTTACCGCGATTACCAGCTTGCGGAGTGGTTAACCGTCCTGAATATCGGTGATCCCGCCAGGCTGTCCCGAGCTAAAAAAAATCTGAATAATCTGGTAAATGCAAACAGCCGGACATTCCGGCAATTACACCGGAAAAGTCAGGTAATGAATAAAATACAAAAGCATCGCGTCACTTTATGGGAAAAAACCTTTGAATATGACAAAAAAAATGTCGGCGGTAAGGGCTCGGCGGATATTAGCGATGAAATCGATGAAATCGAGAATACTATATTAAAAAGCAGAAAACAGGATATTCAGATTTTATTGAACCAGAAAAATCAGTTTACCCGCCTCTTTAAATTGCGCAATCAACTTGCCCGGCTAAAAGGGTATCGTAATCATCTCTATTATGTCTTTACCGGGGATGAAATCGATGAGTATACAAAAATCAATAACGCTCTATTTAAAGCACTGCCCCGGAAAATTGCGGCAAAAGAAAATATCAGTGGATTGATTTTACCGAAACCTTCCCGGTATTTTGCACTTGTGCAAAATCTTGTACAGGGGATGGGTCTCACCATAAATAAAGAAAAGATTAAATACTTTATCACACACCATTTCACTTACAATAAAACTTTTATGACCATTATCGAACCGAAAAATGAGTGCCGAATTTACCTGTATTTTCCCAAAGTAAAATTATATCCGGATGAATATCTGAATTTTTTTTCCGCGCTGGTGCATGAAACCGGGCACAGCCTGCATTTCCAATATGAGAGCACCGATCCCTTAATATTCAATTTCCATGATAAAACCGTTACGGAGACCATGGCAATTTTCTTTGAAAACATAGTATATTCCAAAGAGTGGCTGGAAAAATATTTTCCACACAAACTGTCCGCAGAAGAGATTCAGGTAATCCTAAATAATCGGAAGAAATCCATCATTGAATTTTTTCGCTATGCTGTTTTTCTCTGGAACTATGAGAAATCAATTTATGCAAACCCCGACCAGGATATGGCAAAGCTGTATAAAACCCTGGTGGTTAAATATCATCTACCGAAAAACAACCAATACCGACTCTGGTATGACACCTCCATCTTTGCCTCCCACGATCTGTATTACATTCACTACACCCTGGCCTACCTGTATGCCTTCAAACTAAAAAAAATGCTGCAAAGAAAATATGGGCCGTATTTTTTCGAAAACCCCGCGGTAGGGAAATTCCTTGTGGATAGAATCTTCGAATATGGAAGATCTTTAACACGGAAGGAGCTTTTTACCCGAGCCTTCGGTAATGATGAATTACCAGTCAGTGAATATATCGCCTATTTAAGCGACTAAATAGTATATCGTCAGTTTAAATCCGGTAATAAGGAGATGACCAATGAAAAAAGCATTTACAAGAACCTTGGGTAAATCAGGTATCAAGGTAAGCGCCCTCGGCCTGGGCTGCTGGGCCATCGGGGGTCCATGGAATTTTCTGGGCAGTCCGGCCGGCTGGAGTGCGGTAGATGATAACGAATCAATAAAAGCGATTCATCAAGCACTCGATATGGGCGTCAATTTTTTTGATACAGCCGCGAACTACGGCTGCGGGCACAGCGAACGAATTCTGGGACAGGCACTGCAAGGAAAGCGGCAGCGGGTAGTGATCGCTACCAAGTTCGGGTATAAGGTTGATGAGGCCGCAAAGGAAGTGTATACGTACGGAGAAAGCGAAGAAGAGAGTGATGCGGCTGCTCACGTACGGGAAAACCTGGAAAACAGCCTGAAGAGGCTGCAGACCGATTATGTGGATGTCTACCTGCTTCATATATGGGGCCTGAAGATAAACCGCGCTCTGCAGGTACGCGAGGTCCTGGAAGAATTGGTACAAGAAGGAAAGATCCGCACCTACGGTTGGAGCACGGACCGTGTTGACGCGGTAAAGACTTTTTCAGCCCCGGCTCACTGCGGTGTGGTGGAGCAGAACCTGAACATATTCGACGGCGATCTGGATCTGCTGGCTCTCTGTGATGAAATGAATCTTGCCAGCGTCAATCGCGGCCCGCTGGGCATGGGAATACTTACCGGGAAATTCAGTGAAACGTCAAGTTTCAAAGACGATGACGTACGCAAACATGCGCAGTGGTTCGGCGGGCTCAAAAACGGCCGGCCAAACAAGGAATGGCTTGACGCCCTTGCCGCGATAAAAGAGGTGCTTACAAGCAATGGCCGTACGCCGGCGCAGGGCGCGCTGGCCTGGATCTGGGCAAAAAGCCGGAGAACAATCCCCATTCCCGGATTTAAAACCGTAAAACAGGTTGAGGACAACGCCGGCGCAATGGAGTTCGGCCCTTTGACAAACGAACAGCTTAATGAAATTGATAAACTGTTGTCCGAATCCAAATAAAAAACAGGTGCCCCGAAGTTTGTTTCGGGGCACCTGTTACCCAATATGCTAATTTTTTATTATTTGCACTTGACATTTTTCCAATTGTCAATTACAACTTACTGCAATTTACCGTATAAGGAGTTATAATCCAAACCATGTTTAAGTCGTTCACCGCACATAAGGAATTTATTCCCAAGCTTTTTACCATTGCGCTGCCCATTATACTACAAAATTTGCTGCAGGCTTCCCTGAATTTCGTGGACGTCTTTATGGTAGGACAGTTGGGTGATAATGCCGTGGCCGGTGTGGGTATCGCCAACTCTATCTACTTTTTGTTCATTATGTTTATCTTCAGCATCGCCAGCGGGGCAGCCATCTTTACCGCCCAGTACTGGGGAAAGAAGGACATCCATCATATTAACTCATCACTGGGAATCGCCTACATGTTTGCCGGAATTTCAGCCCTGATCTTTACCACGGTTATCTTTCTTTTACCGCGCCAGCTGATCACGATCTATAACAGCGATCCCGTCGTGGTGCGGTTGGGCACGGAATACATCAACATAGTGGTTTGGAGCTTCTTTTTCACCTCATTGAATATCGTATACGCGATGATCCTGCGCAGTACCGAACGGGTGATATTCCCCATGGTAGTGAGTATCATCGGGCTTTCGACCAACACAATCCTTAACTACCTGCTGATCTTCGGCAACTTCGGTTTTCCCAAGTTGGGGGTCAGGGGCGCGGCTATTGCCACGCTGATCGCCCAGACACTTTCTTTCAGCATCTTGATAGTTTTCTCCTATATCCGCCGGCATCCCACGGCGGCGGGATTTAAAGAGCTTTTCAGTTTTTCACGTGACCTGTTAAAGCGGTTTATCAACCGCTGGCTGCCCGTCATGGGACAGGGCATGGGCTGGGCCCTGGGGTACAACATGTACAGCATCATCTACGGGCATATGGGAAAGGAGCCCCTGGCCGCTTACAACATCGCCTGTTCCGTGGAACGCGTCTGCCTTACCCTGTTTTTGGGCCTGGGTGCCGCCTGTTCCATTATGGTAGGCAACCGCATAGGGGCGGGTGAAGAGCACAAGGCCAGGGATTACGCCAAGAATTTTCTGATGCTGTCCGTCGGTATTTCGCTGGTTTTCGGTACGCTGTTGATACTTTTCAGGGGGAGTATTGTGGGAATTTACAACCTCTCCCCGCAAAGCACGGACTACCTCTATTCCCTGCTGCTGGTCATGGCCTGTATCCTGCTGGCCCGGGTCACCAATATTACCTTTAACGGCGGAATTCTCAAGGCGGGGGGCGATACATACTTCAGCATGATTATTGACATGGGAGGCATCTGGTTGATCGGGGTGCCGATCGCCGCCATAGCCGCCTTTGTCCTGGGTCTTCCCGTCTATTATGTAATGGCCCTTGCCGCTGCCGAGGAGTTTGTAAAGATGACGGCAGCCTATTTCCGCTTTTTTTCCAACAAGTGGATCCATAACCTGGTAAAACAACCGGCCCAGGCAAAATAACACAAAGAAAGGTGAAACAATGAAAAGAGAAACCATATCCTATGAACGCGTACTGTATTATATCGGGAACGTCTCCCCCATGTATTTTGCCTTCCGCATCGGGGTAAAAGGCGATATTCCTTTGGACGGTCTGAAGCGGGCCCTGGCAAAACTACAGGAGCGCCATCCCCTGGCCCGGGCCCGGGTGGAGATGACCGCCGATAAAAAGCAGTATGTCACCGACGAGAACCCGAGCCCCATTCCGGTAAAGGAGTTCGACGGCGGCGGAACGGATTGGAAATCCGTGCTGAAAAGCGAACTGCTGACGACGTTCGATATCTTCCGCGGTCCGATGATCAGGTTGAGCCTTATTCGGAATGAGGACACAACGGATATAGTGGCGGTATTCCACCATGCCCTGTGCGACGGGCTGTCCGCGGTACAGTTTCTGCATGAAATGCTCTTGTTTCTCTCCGGTACGGCTACCGACTTAAAACCTTACGAGAATGCGCCGGTATTTTCAAAGCTGATAAAAAAAGAAATCATGGATGTGATAGACAGCCGCGAGCTGCCGCCCTGGTTGAAAAACAAGGAATATTTGAACATCGAGCTAAAACCGCCCAAAGCCGAACCCTTTCCGCAGCCTGATTTTGCCCTTCACCATTGGTTTTTTGACCGGGAGCAAACCCAAAAGCTTATCGGTCGGGCCAAATCATGGGAAATTTCCGTACACGCACTGATGGGGGCGGTTATCCTTAAGACCTTTGCCGAAGAGTTTGGAAAGACGGAAGGATACACGCGTAAGCTGCAGAGTCCCTTAAGCTTCAAACCCTTTTTAAAGGATGAAGCGCAGGAGTATTTTGGCCTGTTCAACGGTTTGTTGACCGAGGAGTTCGACTGCTCCCCCGAAAGGTCTGTGCGGGAGATCGCCGGGGACATCTTCCGCCGTCTGAAGGAAAAAATCGCGGATTATGTTCCGCTGACCGGCTACTATTTTTTCAATACCTACTTCCTAGACGGTATAGCAGACCCGGAATTATACTACGCCAACCGGCCTAATCCGGCCATGGATTATGACGTCTCTCTTTCCAACCTGGGGAAGGTAGCCATGCAGGAAACCTACGGCAACTACACGGTGGAAAAACTCTACGGCCCGGTTTTCAGCGCCATCAGGGGCGAGAGGGTCATCGGGGTAAATACTTTCGCGGGCCGCATGTTCTTTACCTGCATCTACGACAAGGACTGCTTTGATCACTCGGCGGGCAGCAGGATTATGGAACGAATACAAAAGATGTTCCGGGAGATCGCGGGATAATAGGAAAAAACAGATGAGTAATGTCAAACGGCTTCATCTTTCGGACATCCCGCACTATTTTCTCTGATACACCCTCACCCAATCAATCTCAAACCTCTGGGGGAAAACACTGGAAGCGTCCGGTTTGCCGGTCCAGTCCGGACCGATTGCCGGACAGAGGATCAGGTGCATGGGTATGTCGGGGACACCTGTTTCTGAGCTAAAACACAACCTGCCGTCAAAGTACCAACGCAGCACCCCCGGCTCCCATTCCACCGAATATACGTGAAAATCGTCGGCCAGGTCCGTACCGGTGTTATCGGTGCCCTGCTTGAACCGATGATCATCCTGTGTGCCGTAGTGGTTGGTCATGTGAAGGGTTTTTGTGTCGGTGCCAAGGACTTCGGCGATATCGATCTCGGGGGGCCACTGCCCGTTTTCGGGAATCATCCAGATGGCAATCAACATACCTTTCGTTCTGCACACTCTGGCCCGGACCGCAAAACGGCCATAGGTCCAGGAATGTTTTCCGCGGGTGCTTACCAGGCCTGAAGTGTAATGCTTTGTTACCGTCCCCGGGTACTCCGGGTGATACGGCAGGTTGGAAGGCCCGGTCCAATCCTGTTTTCTGCTTGTCAGCACCAAAAGCCCGTTTTCCACCATTACATTTTGCGGGATATACGCCTGGACCTCATTGTTCCAGCTTGAACCTCTGGTAACAGCGGTCCATTTTACGGTATCCAATACCCCACCCTCAAATTCATCCGAGAACACAAGCTGCCAATTGTCGTTAACCATAGAATCCATGGAACTCCTCCTTGTCGGTGGAAAAGAGGTTGTACATGATATAAGTATACAAACAAACAGGAGGGAAATATAGCTGATTTTTTTTGACTTGTTCATGGTTGTCCGCACGGCGGAGAGCCTGCGATTACTCCCGCAGCGATGCCAGGAAAAACAGGATAAATTGCGCTGTTTTTATCGGCTCATCCAGGTGTACCACGTGACTGGCCGTTTCAAGATATTCCACCGAGCAGTCCCTCAGGCCCGTCTGCAAAATGGCGGCCTTCTCTGCGCTTATATGTCCTTCCCGTTCGGGATTTCCGCGCAGCAGCAGCACCGGGCAGTCGACATCGGGCATAAGCTCCTCCAGATTGAAACCTTCGAACACCTGCTTGTCCAGCACTGCGGTAATGGTTTTTTTGTCCAGCCGGGAGAGATCAAGCGCGCGTTTTCGGGCCAGGGCGCCCTGCTCTTTCAGAGAATGGGAGAGGACCGCGGGATCCCGGCCATCTTTCAGCACCTCCAGGCAGCCGATAAAATAGCTGCGGAAGTCATCGTCATGCACAATATCGGCAAAGACAAACGGATCGATCAGGGTGATACTTTTACAGTTTACGGGAGATTCCGCCGCCAACAGCAGGGCAACAGCCGCCCCCAGGGAGTGTCCGATAAGCGAAACCGGCTCCTCCCCCAGATGATCTAGAAATGCCCGGATATCGGCGGCGTAATCCGTAATTCTATATGCACCGGCCGCGGATGACAGGCCGTGTCCGCGCAGGTCGGGGGCATAGACGGTATAATACGGATACAAAAAAGGAACCAGTTGTAAAAAGGCCTGCCAGCAATCGGAAAGCCCGTGCAGCAGCACCAGGGGCGGTCCGTTCTGCGGCCCTTCCACATAATGGAGCCTGGTAGTATTGTGCTCAAAATACCTGTCGGTAAACATGCGAAAATCCCCCCTATCTTACAGAAATCCGGCTCAGTATAAATAAAGCAATCATATAATGCAATACCGGTGGAATAAGATCAGAAGAACAATACGGTTGATCATTGTCTCTCCGCCGTGATTCAAGTATTATAGAATTATCATCAAACGGAGGGCATAATGCAAAACACAAATGCTCACCGGGCATTAAACTGCGGACAAAGCATCTGGCTGGACAATATCAGCCGTGCCATGTTTACCGACGGTACATTGAAGCGGATGATTGAACAGGGTTTACGGGGAATGACCTCCAATCCGACTATCTTTGAAAAAAGCATCGGCGGCGGTACGGAGTATGATGATCAGATTAACGCTGCGTTACAAACCGGAGAAAGTGATTTTCAGATCTATGACGAGCTCACGGTAACGGATATTCAGAAAGCCGCCGATATGTTTTTTCCCGTTTACAAAGAGTCGGCCGGCAGGGACGGCTATGTAAGCCTGGAGACAAATCCGGAACTCGCCTACGATAGCATGGAAACCGTCAAAGAGGTGCAGAGGCTCAAAGCGCGGGTCGACAGGCCCAATGTAATGTTCAAGGTGCCCGCTACCGCTGAAGGGTTCCCCGCAATCGAAAGGCTTACCGCGGAGGGGGTAAACATCAATATTACATTGATATTCTCCCTGGAGCAGTATGAGAAGACCGCAAGGGCCTTCATCCGCGGTCTGCAGTCGCTTGACAAGCGGGGAGGCGAACCGGGCCGGATCGGCTCCGTGGCCAGCGTATTCGTCAGCCGGATTGATACCCTGGCCGATACACGTATAGAAGCACGTTTGGATGCGGAAGCTGATCCGCAGCGCAAACAGCGCCTCCGCGCGCTTAAAGGGCGGATTGCTCTTGCCAATTCCGGCCTTATCTACGCGCGCTTCAGGGAGATTTTCTCCGGGCAGGATTTTCTGGAATTGAGCAAAAACGGAGCCGGGTTGCAGCGGGTGCTCTGGGGCTCTACCAGCACCAAGAATCCACAGTATGATGATCTAAAATACGTTGATAATTTAATCGGGAGAAACACGGTGAACACCATGCCCACACAGACATTCCACGCCTTTCTGGACCACGGCAAGCCGATTGAAACGCTTACGGGTGAAAAATCGGAGGCGAAAAAGGTAGTAAAAGAGCTCGCGGACTGCGGAATATCATACGAAAATATCTGTAATACACTCTTGCGCGAGGGCGTGGATAAATTTTCAAACTCGTTCAAGTCTTTACTGAATACTATCCATCAAAAAAGGGCAAGCCTCTAGAGACCTCGCAGAGCGGGTGGCGATGGATTTGCGGGAATACGGTCAATAAAAAAAACTTATGGATACTCCCGGCCGATTATATTATAACTATTACTATGAAAACTACGATTTTAATTTCCTTGCTCTTTTTTTGTATTTTTTCTGTCTGGTCCCAGGACCCCGCACAGCCGGAACCCACACGACAGGACCCG
>Ga0315536_1000957_pt1 | contig 14624 bp, 10 predicted proteins | sample SalMarSW160230MG_FD_203093 | JGI IMG/M metagenome (GOLD analysis project Ga0315536, IMG submission 203093) | Salt marsh sediment microbial communities from the Plum Island Ecosystem LTER, Massachusetts, United States - Salt Marsh Sediment SW1602-30 ... | reverse complement strand
CGATGATTCCCAGGGAATAGAGGTCGCTGGCTGCGGTCAATTCCTCGCCGGTCCCCTGTTCCGGAGACATATAGGTCGGTGTGCCGATCATCACCCCGGTTGCGGTGACCTGCGAACCGCTCAGGATGCGGGCGATTCCAAAATCCGTCAGGAACGCGTTTCCCGACGTATCCAGAAGGATATTCGAGGGTTTGACATCCCGGTGGAGAACGCCGCGGCCGTGGGCGTAATCCAGCGCGGCGGCCACCTGGTTAAGGATCGATAGGAGTTCAGGGACAGGAAGGAATTTTCCTTCTTTTACCAAGTGAGACATCCGGTCCTGAAGCGTGCCCCCATCGACAAATTCCATCACCATATAATTGGCGTCTTCGGTGGCTTCGTAGTCGAAGATCTGGACAATATTGGGGTGGCGCATCGCGGCCACCGCCTTGGCCTCGCGCTCGAAACGGGCCAGAAACCCTTCCCCTTCCACCAGATGCTGATGCAGAATTTTAACCGTGACATCCCGGTCGAGCGTGGGATGGCGCGCCTTGTACACCTCCGCCATTCCCCCGCGGCCCAGAAGCTTAAGGAGTTTGTATTTTCCGACGGTTTTTCCGACAAGCGTGGCCATGGCGCCCTCGATCGCTGGATTGGAATTGTTCGAACGCCGGTTATTGTACTTGAAATTCTATTAGCCGGAATTGATGCGGATCAAACTGGCCCGGAGCCCGAACCGGCTACACCACGCTTCTCGCACAGACGGAGATCCAGACCTGTCAGGTCTTCTCCGGTAATAGAGATCAGAATTTGAATCACTTCAATGTTGGGAGGCGCGTCACAAGCCGCGATGGATACCAGGCCTGACAAGTCTTCGCGCGCGGAGTGATTCTACAACAAAGGCGGCCGCATCCTATATGAATAATACATACACAACTTTTAGAATGAGATCGGCGGTGAAATGCGATGCGATCGCGCTCTCCAGCCCATACCGCCAGTACAACCAGCCGAACAGGAGCCCGATGATACCGTTCAAGACAAGCGTGCTTGTGACCGTCACGACATCCACCGGCATGCCGATCACAACAATATTGGAAATGTGAAGGGCGCCGAATACCAGCGTGCTGAGGATGTTGGCCGCCCAGAAAGGCGCCATCGCCGGCCGGCCGGTCTTCCTCCCGAGCAGCAGGCCGCCGAACCAGGCCAAACCGTTCATCAGGAACAGCCGCAGCCAAACCTCCTCGTTGAACGCGGCTCCGATCGACGCCAGCAACCCTTCCCCGGGAGACCAGCGCACATCCGGGACGGCAATCCCTGCGGCGGCGATGCTGGCATCCATCCATGGGCCGAAGATATATTGACTTAACAGTAGAAGCAATCCTCCGGCTGCCGCTCCGGTCACAATACCGATGAGTAAAACCCGCCCGAAGGCTGCGGGCTTTGGCTGCCGGTACAGCAGCGCGCGGATAAAGGGGGCGTCCAGTCCGGTCGCCTTGGAAAACAGCAGACCCAGGGCCGTCAACGGGATGTTGATCAGAACGGCCTGCGCCACGGTAACCAGGACCATCGTCAGGAGAATGATGTTCCGCCATGCCTCCGGAGACAGGGTGGAATCCTCCGGAAGCGGCGCGGCCATCGCCGGGCCGCTGATCGCGATCGAATACGGCAGGAGGGCCAGGGAGGCCGGGATGGCCAGCAAGGCGAAAAGGATCAGGGTCCGCCATTGATACTTGGGCTGCGCGGTGGAATTCGAGTTCTCCATTTTTTCTCCAGGGAAGTGTTCTGACACGCCCGTTTGGCCTTCCATAGTATACGGGATCCGACGGACTTCCGTTTCCGACACTGGTCCCGATCTCGGTTACGGTCATGAGGGCCGCCCGCCGGGCCACCCTTCCAGCTACAGCAATCTGCGGTATCATCCCCCGACCATGAACGAACCCGGCGCCTGCACCGTCTACCTCATCCGCCACGGCGAAACCGACTGGAACCGCACCGGACGGTGGCAGGGCCACGCCGATGTGCCGTTGAACGCTGCGGGCCGGCAACAAGCGTTGCGCCTGGCGCGCCGATTGGCGGACGAACGTGTGCGTTTCGACGCGCTCTATTCGAGCGACCTGAGCCGGGCCTGGGAGACGGCGGAGGCCGTCGGCGGCGCGCTCGGACTTCGCCCGGTTCCTTCCATCGCCCTGCGCGAGATCGACCTCGGCGCATGGGCCGGGAAAACGCATGAGGAGATCGCCGCCGCGTTCCCCGAACAATGGCAGCGGATGCAAGCCGACGAAGATATCCCGCGCGGCGGCGGGGAGACGTTTGCCGCGTTCCAGGCCCGGGTACTGGATTGGCTCGATCGCGCGGCGGAAAGCCATCGCGGCGGAAAGATCTGTGCGGTTGCCCACGGCGGCTGCATCCGCGCCGTCCTGCTGCATGCGCTCGGCCTGACCTGGGCCGAGCGGGGACACATTCCCCCCATCCACAACGCCTCCATCACTATTACGGAACGGTCCTCCGGCGGATGGAAAATAGTGCGGATGAACGATGCGGCGGGCATCCGCGATGAAGATGCGGGCGCCGGAAAGACAGAGGAGAACGAAGGGGATCCGGATTAGAATCCACGAAGGGCACGAGGAAGAACCGAGGGACGCGAAGTAATGCGTTTTTCTTCGCGCCCTAAACTAGACCCATAAAGCAAGTCTTCCGATCTTCTTCATGCCCTTCCATGGAGACTGCGTTGCTTTTTCCGGGGAATCCAATGGATACAAATGCTTCTCGCGGCACGGAATCACCCTTAACCGGTGCTGAAAAAGAGAAGGGTTGTCATTGCGCGCCCGTCCTCGCGCTTGTCCTCGCGCCTACCATCGCGCCTGCCCTTGCGAAGCGAGGGAAGCGAGGGAACGAGAGAAGCAAGGGAGGCCGACTAGCAAAACGCCGAAAAATCCCGCCTTTTCATGTCATTTCCCTTTTTTTTACGCATGGTTTATTTAAGCCGTACGCAATTCAATATATAAAGGATCAAGCTCTTCATCAGAGTTCCAGCCTTCGGGTGTCGGAACACGCAGGACGGCCCCTTGATGCCGCGTAACAGAAGATTTTCGAAGCGCGCGTGTGGATCGCGCGCAATCCAGTCACAACGGAGCATGACACCATGAACATCGCCGCACTTCGTGTCCGATCCCTCTTTCCCGCACTCCTCCTGCTGGTCTTTTCCGCCACCCTGTCATCCTGCGGCGGAATGCTTTCGCAGGGGCCGACCCCGACTTGGACTCCCGATTTCACGCCCACGCCGACCGTCACCTTCACGCCAACTCCCACCCTGCCGCATACCGAATGGCCGGTTGTCTTGTCGGAATCGTTTAACGCGGAAAACGCGGACTGGCCGGTTGGGGATATCAATGACGAGTATGTAAAGGGAACCGTGGCCACGCTGGGCGGGAAATACTACGTCAAGCTGACGGCCAAAAAGCCCGTCTATTGGTACAGCTTCCCGGAGATGGAATACCTGCGGGATGTCTATGCCACACTGAAGGTGGATCAGCTCGCCGGATCCAAAACCGCCGAATACGGACTCATCGTGCGCGCGGGAGAAACCCTCCAGTACCTGTTCAGCATCAGCGCTATCCAACAGGGGTATGAGTTTATAAAATTCTCCGGCGACGGCGAATCCATCCTGACGCTTTGGACCCATTCCTCAAGGATTCTGATCGGCGAACCGAACCAGATCGGTGTAAAAGCGCAGGGGTCGGACTTCACGTTTTACCTCAATGGAGAACAGGTGGACGACGCCCTCGACGCCGAAATCAGCCCGGGGGAAGTCGGGATCGGGATCGTCCTCTACAAAGCCGGGGATTGGATTGAGATCACGTTCGATAATTTTGAGGTGCGGAGTCCCTCGGCGGATTAACTGCCGCGTCTGCCGCCACGGCAGCCGAAGCAGCGCGTTTAGATCCCATATATCCCAGGAGCAACTCCAACCATGAACAATTCCGGAGTGAATACTTCCGGTTGGATTCCAAATGCCCGTTGCGAGAAAAAAATCCTCTTTCAGGAGATTAGGTAAATGTCCAAGGTCAAGCTCTCAATCCGGTTTCTCCCGCTGCTGGCGCTGGCATCCGCCCTTTCCGGCGCATCCCTCGCCTGCACCGCCAACATTCCCATCGTGGGCCGCACGCAGACGCCCACCCCGACGATTACGCCGACCGTCACCGAGACGCCGACCGCCACACGCACTTTCACCCCCACCAAAACGCCGACCGCGCTGCCGACGGCGGTGACGGCACTCGAGTGGCCGATTCTCATGTACGACACTTTTGATAAGAACAGCAACGGCTGGTGGACCGGATCCCCGAACGATACCTGGGTCAAGGGAACCATATCCATTACGCAGGGAAAATTCCGTTTTGCGCTTACCGCGCAACAACCCGTTTTTTATAACATTTTACCCAATCTAAATTCGCTGACCGATTTTTACCTGGCGGTGGACGTTCAGAAGTCCAGCGGCTCTCTCGTCGCCAATTACGGCTTGTACTACAGGTTTGCCGGTCAATCGGGGTATTACTTTTTCCTGAACACCGACAAAAAGACATATGGCGTGAATCTGCTGTTGAATAACGAATGGTTTTCGAAGAAGAGCCCGGTTTCCTCAGAGAAAATAAAATATGGCAGCGCCAACCGGATCGCGGTGCTGGCGGAAGGCTCGCGTTTTACGTTCTACATCAACGGGCAGGAAATTAATTCTCTGACGGATGCCGTATTGTCCAAGGGGCAAGCCGGCTTGGCGCTGAGCCTGTTCGCCGTCGGGGATACTGTGGATATCGAGTTTGATAACTTTGAAGTGAGAGCCCCCCGCTGATTGAACCTAACGACCGCCCGGCAAGTCCGCCGGGCGGTTTTTTTATGCGTGGGTCGGAATCGGCGTCGCCGTGGCGCAGAATTCCAGCGCCATCCACCCTTCAAATCCCGAATCTGTCCGGACCGGAATCCACAGCGTGCCGTCCTTTTCCACCGGCGGCCCGAGCACTTCCACTATATCCCCCTCCTGAAGCGAGGCAATCTTCTTACCATCCAGCCCCGGCGCGTCCCGGAGAAAAACTCCCTGTCCGCCCGTGCCGCGTACCACCGCCGGGACCGGGGTGGCAGTCGGGGTGAGAGTATCGCTTGGTTTCGGTGTCTGGCTGGGCAACGGGGAAATGGTCGCGGTCAGGGTGATGCTGGGCTGGACGGTAAGCGTGGAACTTGCGGTGGGGAGCAGGATCGGTTCGAGGGTTCCCGCGGCCGGAGCGGCGGCCGGCGCGACAGCCGGTGCGGTTCCGGCCCAGGCCGCGAGCAGCGCCAATCCGACGGCACCGGCGGCGGCAATTCCCGAATACGCGCGGATGGTGCGTTCCGGCGGGCTGAATCCAAATGCCAGATAGGTCCCGATCGAAGCCAGGAGCGCGAGGCCGGTATGGATCCCCCAGGTCAGCCAGGCGCTGGTTGCCGCCTCGCCCGCTCCGGCTGTCATCAGCCCCGCGGCGGCGCAGATCGGATACAGGACCCCGTATGCGACGATCAGGCTCGGCATCCATGCATCGGCCGCCCCGCGAAGGAATCTCCAGGTCAACGCAACCGCCGCCAGGACGACCACGATCGCCGTGAATACATCCGGCATGGGCGGATACGCCCCGTGCGACGGAAAAAACGAGAAGAGGTAAGCACCCGACCAGGCGGCGACGAACGCCAGGATCCACGCCACCACCAACGCGGCCAGATTGCGGACGGCGAAGCGGAAGGATCCGGTTACCAGCCCGAGCGCGGTTCCGGTGAGCGGACTAAGCAGCGGAGAAAATGCCAACCCCGCAACGAGGAGAATGGGGGATGAAAGGACAAATGACAGTCCGATCAGAAAAGCCGCCAGCAGGGCGTATAGAAAAAAATCCAGGCGCGGGAACGCCCGTCCCGCCATCTCATCGAGGGCTTGGTCCCGTTCGTCCTGACCGATGAAGGGGAGCAGCGAGCGGGCGCGCCTTCTTCTCAGGGAAGAGGGCTGCGGGGCGGCATCCTCGGAAATTGGTTGAAGCGGATTGATCAACGCTGTCCCTCCCACCGGCGTTCGTCGCCGGCCTGCCCGGATCATTCCGTGGCGGCGTCCGGTCCCCGCCGCGCCGCCATCCGGTCAACCCTTCATGCCTCTGGTCCGGACACGACGATATTTGCGGATGAGTTCCACCGCAATCCGCGGCTATCCGTTCCCATTCGATCCTAACCGACCACCCGTACTCTGCCTCTTTAATATTATAGCCCAGCATGAAAAGCACGGGGTTATTCCTTCAGCATGGACTCTTTCGTACACGGATTGCGCGGAATATCCGGAATTCGCCGAAAAATCCGCTCAAATTTATTTTCGATTGCCTTTCATCCGCATAATCCATGAGATCTGCGAGATCCGCGCACAAGAGCCCTGGGATGACGGTCGGGCATGAGGAATTACGCATGGTGTATAATTACCCTATGGCAGAAAAAACCACCCGCCCGCAGCGAAAAAGTCGTTTGCGCAGAAGGCTGTTTCTCTACGGGGGCATTCTCCTTCTTGTTCTGGCGGCCACCGCCGCGGGTTTGGTCTTCCTATCCCGTGACGAAGCGCAAACCCGCGTCGCGCGCGACATCTTTCTCATTCTGCTGGCGCTCGAATTCATGGTGGTGGGCGTGGCGCTGACGGTGTTGATTGTCCAATTGGCGCGCCTAACCCTCCTGGTGGAGATGGAACTCCGTCCGATGCTCGAGAATGCCAATGAAACACTGGACGCGCTGCGCGGGACCACCTTGTTCCTCAACGAAACGCTGGTCGAACCGGTTCTGAAACTGCATGGTTCGCTGGCCGGAATACAGCGCGTATTGGAAATGCTGGGGATATTCCGAAAACCTTTCAAGGGATAAATCCGCCCATTCAAGCACCGGAGAAAGGAGTAACAAACATGGCTGATAGCGATAGTGAATTGGGATCCTTTATTGCGGGATTTTTAATCGGCGGCCTGGTCGGCGCCGCGGTGGCGTTGATCATGGCGCCACAAAGTGGAGAGGAAACCCGTGAGATGCTTCGCGAACGCGGGATTGAATTAAAGAATCGCGCGGATGAAACGGCTTCCGGGATCCGTTCCAAGGCCGGGACGTATATTGATGAAGGACGGGAGCGTATAGAGGGGGTGGTGGAATCCACCCGGACGCGCGTCTCCCGCCGCAAACCCGGCGCCGCGGAAGGCGAAGCTCCCGGTTAACCGCCGGGATTCTGTCGCACCGACCCGCTTCACCCGCCTGCCCACGCCACCCGGCAGGAAGGGGAATGGCAGTCGCCGGAATCCGACAGGATTCTCTGATTCGACAACTTCTAAGAAAAACGCCCGGATTCAATTTCCGGGCGTTTTTTTTATCCCGCTTGCGCGGGATGAGGAATCCCCCGTGGCTTATGGCGTATATTCCTGGAGATTGCGCTTCTTTATACTGTGAGACTTTCCGTTTGGTTTTTTTATCAGTATTGATGATCCGGCAAGCGCCTACAGGCTGGAGATCAGCTCGAGAAAGACTTGCGCCGCTTTAGGATCGAACAACGTCCCCGCTTGCCTGCGGATGTAGTCGCGCGTATCCGCGTCCGTCCATGCGGCCCGGTAGGCGCGGCGGGAGCGGAGCGCATCCCAGACATCCACCACGGCATAGATGCGCGCCGCCAGCGGGATCTGGTCCCCCTTTAATCCGCGCGGGTACCCCGATCCGTCCCAGCGTTCGTGGTGGCAGTACGGAATATCGATCGCCGACCGCAGGTAGTTAATGGAGGAAAGCAGCTCGTAGGCGTATTGTGGATGCTTCCGCACGACCACCCATTCCTCTTCCGTCAGCGGCCCGGGTTTGAGCAGGATGCTGTCCGGTATTCCCATCATCCCGATATCGTGCAGGATGGCGCCGCGGTACATGAACACCAACTCGCTTTCGCCCGCGCCGAGGGATCGCGCCAGGCGCACCGTGATCTCCGCCAGGCGCTGCGCCTCACCCGCGGTTTCGCGGTTCCGCAACTCAAGCGTGCGCGCCCAGCCCGTCAGCGTGTCGGTATAAGCCAGGGTCAGTTCATCGTTGGAGGCCTGCAATCCCTCAAACATCTCGGCGTTATCGATGGCGATCGCCGCCTGTCCCGAGACCATTTCCAGGAACGATTCCTCCTCCGGCGCCAGGTCAATGGCGGTACGGTGGAATATCTCCAGGACACCCTTCACCAGGCCTTTGGCCATCAGCGGGATGCAAAGGTAAGCGGAAAAATCCTCCCCGGCGGTTTTCGGATATATCCGGGCGGCGTCCGCCCGTTCCTCCAGCCGGGCAACCTTGATCATCCGGCGTTCCTGCGCCGCCTGGTTGGCGTAACTCGCGGCCTTGCGGACGTATGTTTGTTCCGGGATCGGATTGCGGAATCCGCGCCCGCAGGCGAACCGGAAGGTCTGTAGATCCGGGAGGAAGATCAGGATATCCGCCGTGTGGACTTCCAACAAATCCGTCAGCTGGCCGAGCAAAATGCTCAATACCAGTTCCAGTTTGAAGCTGCTGGTGATGGCGGTATCGATCGCGCGCATGGCAATCAGGCGCTGCATCCGGCGTTCGGTCAGCGCGTTCAGCCGCGCCAGGTCCGCGTTGCGCTGCCGCAGTTCCTCGGCTTGGCGCCCCAGAGCCTCCACCGCCTGCTTGCGTTCGGTGATGTCGCGCCCGTACAAATTAACGTACCCTGCGCTCTGGATGGGCGAGAGGGAGCAGGAATAAATCCTTTCGCCGCACGGCACTTCGATCTCGCGAAGAGCGTTGGAAACGTACACCTCCCCGACCAGCGCCCGGCAATCTTCGGGAACCGGCCGGCCGACCTCAGCCTTCCACATATCCAGGAACGGGCGGCTGGCGCTGTTGGCAAACAACAGCAGACCCTCCGGAGTGATCCGCATTACCGGGTTGGGGTTTTCGGTCGGGAACCGGGAAAGGATCTGGATCTGCTCATCCGCCAGCCGCTGTTCGGTGATATCGCGCGCGGAGGACAGCGCGCCGGTCACTTCGCCCCGGCTGTTTTTCAGATTCCGGCACCACCATGCCAGCAGGCGCTTTTGGCCGTCCTTTCGCCGCTGCCAGCTCTCCAGATAAATGGTTTTTTCGTTTCCGTTGAACAGCGGCTGCACGTCCGCGTACACGTTTTGTTCGCCTTCGAAATAGTCCCCCGCCTCCTTGCCGATCACATCCTCGCCGAAGAATGCAATCCCCGCCGGATTGGCCCAGACGTACACCTTTTCGGTGTTCACTTCCATGACAATCTCGGGGATCGCCGCCAGGAGCGCTTCATGGCGGGCCGCCAGGGCATGCAATTCCGTTTCTGCACGGGCGCGATCGGTTATATCCCGGAACGTGCCGAGCGAGAACCATTGATTCCCGATCTGGATGTGGCTTGTGGAAATCTCCAATTCCCGCAGATTTCCGTCTTTGCGGATGATCTTATAGGCAAAACGGCTGTCGGAGATCCTGCCCTCTCCCATTTCGCGCATATGCCGAGAGATCAACTCCTTCGATTCCGGAGCGACATGATCCAAGAGAGGAACGGCGCGGAATTCATCCATATCGGTGTAGCCGAAAATCTCCAGCAGGGCATTGTTCGCATCAATCACCCGGTTGCCCTGTGAAAGCCCGATCCCCTCGAGGGAATCATTGAACAATCTGCGATACCGCTCCTCGCTTTCCTGCAGCGCCTCCTCCGCCCTTTTGCGCTCGGTGACATCGAGGATCGTGGCCACCATGCCCGAAAAGACGCCGTCTTCCGCGAAGAGCGGCGCCCCGTTGACGGATAAAACAATCCGTTCTCCATTTTCCCGCTCAATGGCGTGCTCGATGTCGTACACCGCCCGGCCGGCCGCTTTAACTCTGGCAAAGGGGAGAGTCTCGGGTGGAAACGGCGTCCCGTCCAGGGCGGTGATCTTCCACCGGGTATCGTCGTATTTCCGGCCGGTGATCCGGCTGGGCTGCAAGCCGAGGATGGCCTCGGCGGCGGGATTGGCGTAGGTGAGGGCACCGTCGGCATCCACAAAGGTTATCCCGAAAGGCGCGGAGGCCGTCATGGTGCTTGCTTTTTCTTCGCTCTCCCGCAACGCCCCCTCCGCGCGCCGGCGTTCCGAAACATCGAGGATGTGCGTGACGAAATGCGATGGGTTACCGTCCGGGTCGGATACCAGCACCGAACTGACCTCCGCCCAGATCGTATGCCCGTCTTTATGAAGGTACCGCTTGGCAAATCGGATGTTCCTGCCTTTTCCGTCCAGTACGTCCTGCATGAGCTTCCGGCTGCGTTCCACGTCCTCCGGATGTGTGAGGTCGAGGAAATCCGATTTCAGAAATTCCTCCCTGGTGTAGCCGAATATTTCGCAATACGCCGGATTGACCATCCGGTACCGCCGGTTAAGACCGACAATCGCCACGCCCGCCGACGAATTATCAAAAATGGACCGGAAGGTCTCCTCGCTTTCCCGCAGGATGGTCTCCTGCTCCTTGCGTTCCGTAACATCGCGGTAATTGATCAGGATCGCTCCAATAGCCGGATCCTCAAGATAATTCGTGCCGACGCCCTCGATCCACCGCGGCATCCCTGCTTCATTCTTGATTCGGGCGTGGAACGGGACATCTTTACCGGGAGACCGCCGTAAAAGGGCCAGGGCTTTTTTAACCTCGCTTGCATCCTCCGGCCAAATCCAATCCAGCATGCGGGTTTGGATGACGTCCCGATCCAGAAGGCCGCTGATACGTTTTGCCGAAGGGCTGCGGTAGAGGATTTTTCCCTTGGAATCCAGCAAGCTAAAGCTATCGCTGCGGTTTCTTACCAGAACGCGGAACGCCCGGTCGTCATCCCACAAGGTTCCGGAAAGAGGCGGGGGTTTCGGTTGTGTTTTTTTAGAGGTCTGCGGGCGTTTATTTCCGGATATTCTCCGGGTGGATTTGGATGAGGGTTTCTTTTTATTCGTCATCCGCCACCTCGTTTCTTGGCGAATCGGACGGATTGCCGGCACGCTTGAAGGCGCATTATGAGGGCCGCAATATACGGCTGTTGTTCGGGGGAAACGATCCCTTCAGCCAAGGTACGCTGAATACACTTTTCGTCCCATTGTATTACATCTTCTCCACATTACATCAATGTCCGGTCGGGAGCGCCCTCCGCATGCGAGAAGATCCTCCGCTGGTTTGTGACGGGGGGAACAAAGACAGGCCCTCGTTAATCCCGGCGTATCCCACAGACCATCGAAACCCGACGGGGCCGCTGGAGGTCGAAGGCAGCCCCGTCGGCTGCGGGCGGAGTGGCCTTCGGCCGTATTACTCCCCCATCGATTGGTCCCGCCACCCCAATGTGACACCCGATATCTGTTGAAATCCGCCCGATTCCTGGCGGTATAATACGTCCGTTCCACCAACCTCGGAAACCGGGAGCGCACACGATGGAAGTTATCCATTTTGGAACGGACGGCTGGCGGGGAAGGATCGCCGAGGATTATACCTTCGCCAATGTGCGGCGGTGCGCCCAGGGGTTCGCTGAGTACCTGCTCGGAAGCGCGCTAGGCGGGCGGAAGGCTGTGGTCGGCTACGACCGGCGGTTCGACTCCGAACATTTCGCCGCCGCCTCGGCCGAAGTGCTCGCCGCCAACGGGTTTTCCGTGCTCCTCACCGACGGCCCCACCCCGACCCCGACTATCTCCTACGCGATCGGCCACGAGAAAGCCTGCGGCGGCATTAACATCACCGCCTCGCACAACCCCGGCACCGATAACGGATTCAAAGTCCGGGATGCGAACGGCGCGGCCATCGCCCCGGATAAACTCAAGCAGATCGAAGCGTTGATCCCCGTCGATTCCGCTAAGGTCAAACATATTCCCTTCGCGCGCGCAGTGGAACAGGGTTTGATCCGCACATTCGATCCAGCCCCGGCCTACACCGAACAGATCGGCCGCATGCTCGACCTGGAGACTCTGAAGCGGGCTCCGCTGAAAATCCTGTACGATCCGATGTGGGGCAACGGCGCCGGATGGCTGCACCGCCTGCTGGAAGGCGGAAAGATCGAGATCGTCGAGATCCATTCGGAGCGCAACCCGCTCTTTCCGGAGATGCTCCGCCCGGAACCCATCCGCCCGAACGTGGACGCGGGCTTGCGCGCCACCGTCGCGCAAAAGGCCGACGGGCTGATCATCAACGACGGGGACGCGGACCGGGTGGGGTTCGGCGACGAGCAGGGAACGTTCATCAATCAATTGCAGGTTTACGGCCTGCTTGCGCTCTACATGCTGGAAGTGCGGAAGTTGCGCGGCGCGATCGTAAAAACCCTTTCCACCACATCGATGCTCGACAAGCTCGGGGAAAAATACGGCGTCCCTGTCTATTCCACGGGGGTCGGGTTTAAATACGTCGCGCCGAAGATGATCGAAACCGACGCGCTGATCGGCGGCGAGGAATCCGGCGGGTTCGCTTTCCACGGCCACGCGCCGGAACGCGACGGCATACTGGCCGGGCTGTTCCTGCTGGATATGATGGTCCGCCTGGAGCGCAAGCCGTCCGAACTGGTGAAATACCTATACCAGCAGGTGGGCGCGGAATATTTCTACGACCGTATCGATTTGCGGCTGGATCCCGAGCAGCCCGGGCAGCGCGCCGCGGCCCTCGCGCGCGTCACCGCCGCCCGGCCGGAGGCCATCGCCGGCTTGCGCGTCACCGACCGCGACGTCACCGATGGATTCAAGTACTGCATGGAAGACGGCGGCTGGCTTCTGGTCCGCTTCTCGGGAACCGAACCGATCGTCCGCGTGTATTGCGAGACCACCCACGGTGGAAAGGTGCCTGCCATTCTCGCGGAAGGCGTCCGGATCGCCGGTCTGCCCCGCGGGTAAAGCGGCCGCATGTCTCCTTCCGACCGGTTCGCGCGCGTGCCGCTGGAAACCCTCCCCGGCCTGACCGATACGCACTGCCATTTAGATCTGCCGGCCTTCGACGCCGATCGCGCGCAGGTCCTCGACCGGGCCCGGCGCGCCGGGCTGACGCGGATCCTCATCCCGGGGATCGATCTGCCCGGCAGCCGGCGCGCCGCGCAGCTTGCGCACTCCGATCCGATGCTGCATTTTGCACCGGGGATTCATCCGCACGACAGCGGAACATTCGACAACCGGGCCCTGGCCGAGCTGCGCAGTCTCGCGCGCGACGAGGGCGCCTGCGCGATCGGGGAAACCGGGTTGGATTATTTCCGCGACCTCGCCCCGCGCGACCGCCAGCGGGAGGCCTTCCGCGCCCAGCTCGCGCTGGCCGGCGAACTCGGGCTGCCCGCGATCGTCCACATCCGCGATGCAGAGGCGGATGCGCTCGCCATCCTTTCCGAATTCGCCGGCCGGGTGCGCGGCGTGCTGCATGCGTTTTCCGGAGATGCGCTTCTTGCGGAAAAGGCCGCCGCGCTGGGATTTTATTTCGGGATCGGCGGACCGCTGACATACGCCAAAGCGGAACGATTGCGCACCGCGTTTCGCGCGCTGCCGCCGGACCGGATCCTGCTGGAGACCGATGCGCCCTACCGCCCGCCGGAAGGCAACCGGGGAGCGCGCAACGAACCGGCGCTGGTCCTGGCGGTGGCGCAACGCGCCGCGGCGGAGCGCGGGATAGACACTCCGGCATTAATAATTCTCACCCGGCGGAATGCCGGCACCTTGTTCGCGTGGGAGTAATGGAAAATGGATTTATCCACAATCGAGCTGGTTCGCGAGGATCTGAAAACCGTGGAGGGCCGAATGCGGAATTTTTCCTTTCCCGCCTCCTCCCCGGTCGCCGATTCCCTGGAGCACCTGCTTGCCGCGGGCGGGAAACGTCTGCGGCCCGCGCTCGCGCTGCTGTTCGGGCGGATGCTTCGAGTCGCCCAGGAGCCGCTGTTCGCGTTTTCCGCATCCGTCGAGATCATCCATACGGCCACCCTGATCCACGATGATCTGGTCGACCATTCCGCCATCCGCCGCGGCATTCCCACGGTCAACGCCAAATGGCCGGCGGGAATGACTGTGCTGGTGGGTGATTTTTTATTCGCCTGGGCCGCACAGCTTGTGGCCGCGACCGGTTCCACCCCCGTCGTCGAGAAATTCGCCGCAACCCTCGCAACGATCGTCGACGGAGAAATCCGTCAAATATCCGCTGGGGATGCATGCTGCGGCCTGGACGAATATGAGAGCCGCATCCAATCCAAAACCGCCGCGCTGTTTGAGGTTTCGTGCACGGGACCGGCCCTCCTGGCCGGGGATACCGGTGCGGTTGAGCGGTCGTCCGAATACGGCAGGTCCTTCGGCATGGCGTTCCAGATCGCCGACGACATCCTGGATTTTGTCGGCGACAGCATCAACACCGGCAAGCCGTCCGGTCAGGATCTTGCCCAGGGTCTCCTCACACTCCCGGCGATTCTTTATTTTCAAGCGCATTCCGGGGATCCGGACGTATCCGCCTTCCGCGCGGGAGACCGCGAACCCGGCCTGCGCGCCCAGTTGTTCGATGCCATCCGTTCCTCCGACGCCATCGAACAATCGCGGATTTCCGCGCGCCGGTATATCGGCCGCGCGGTGGAAAGTCTTGCGTCATTTCCAAAGGGCGGGCACCGCGAT
>Ga0315536_1000955_pt1 | contig 14630 bp, 10 predicted proteins | sample SalMarSW160230MG_FD_203093 | JGI IMG/M metagenome (GOLD analysis project Ga0315536, IMG submission 203093) | Salt marsh sediment microbial communities from the Plum Island Ecosystem LTER, Massachusetts, United States - Salt Marsh Sediment SW1602-30 ... | reverse complement strand
CGCGCTTGTGGCGGGGGTGGACAAGGCGCTCTCGATGCTCTATCACTGTACAGGCTACGCCTACGATGAAGGTAAATTCGTGAGCACCTGGGATCGGCTGGAGGTGGAGGCCGTGCAGGATGGTGTATTCGTTCACTACAATGGCGATCCCATGAGCGTGCAGCCTGTGCTCAAAGTCCGGGGTGTGTACCGATACATGGCGATGCTTGAGACGCCCACATTGGGGATTCTGTCGCGCGCCAGCCGCATCGCTACCAACGTCTACAATACGCTCGTCGCAGCGCGCGGGAAGCCGATCCTGTTCTTCCCCGCCCGCTTCGACGTACACGAAGTCCAGGCTGCCGACGGATATGCCTACGATATCGCCGTACAGCGATACAACCAGGATTACCACCAACACCTGACCAGCTTCGTCAGCACCGATGCCCAGGGCGACTGGTGGGGTGGCCCAGGAGGAGGCACGGTTCCCCATGCGGTGATCGCCTGTTTCTTTGCGAACACGGTCGAGGCCATGCTGTATTTTGCCAGCAGCCAGCCTTTGCCGGTTCCCCGCATCGCGCTGGTCGACTTCGAGAACGACTGCGTGGCGACCTCGCTGGCCGTCGCCAAGGCGATGTTCATGCGGTATAAGGCGCATAAGGAAGCCGGTGAGGAATCGGAGGCAAAGAAGTATGTTTTATTCGGCGTCCGGCTTGATACCAGCAATAGCATGCGTGACGCCTCCCTGGAGCCGATCGGCGACCCGGCGCTCGATATGGGTGTCAACCCCCGGCTGGTCGGTGCGGTGCGCAAGGCGCTAGATTCTGACTGGGAGGGCTGGGGCTTGCCTGTCTCCTGGCACGACGAGGCGCGGACGTACTGTGAGAATGTACGGATCGTGGTCAGTGGCGGCTTCAACCCGGAAAAGATCACCCTGTTCGAGAGACTGGGGGTTCCGGTCGATATCTACGGCGTGGGGTCGAGCCTGATGTCGAACGACGACACGACGAACACCGACTACTCGGCGGATGTGGTGCGGATCAAAGTTGGAGATGAATGGCTGGACATGGCGAAGGTAGGCCGCCGCGCCTGCCCGAACCCCGACCTCCAGCCCGTGCCGATTGACTATGCCAGGCGGGTTGACTGCTGCGCCGACCTGAACAAAGTCTCAGCGTAGCCGGGCGACAAGCTCACGCCCGCCATCTTTCCAGATGTACAGGTAGATCGGGGCGTTCATCAGGCGACCGTCCTCGCCGAAAGCAAGCTCGTCGACGGGCGAGTCGAATCCTTCTATCCCGCGCGCGTCCGCTATCTCAGCCATCGCCAGCCATGTTCCCTGATAGGCTTGAACGGCGAGAATGCCCGGCGGCGCACCCAGGCTCCTTTCCTGGTAGCCTTCGACGAAGCGCGCTGCCCGGTCTGCTGTCCATTCGCCGCCGATCATGTCATCCGCGTCCGCCGCGCCGCTGACAAAGTGCAAACCCTCAGCCCCCCCTCCGGCAAGCGCATAAAACTGGCCGAGTCCCCAACAGGGGCCGCCCACGATAAGCGAGTCTTGATCGGCTTCTCCTATACTGTTGAGCTGGCCAACGATTTCCGTCAGATCGGCGGAGCAGTCAAGCAGGAGGCTGGCCGAGATATCCTGCGCCGCTGCCCATTCCTCGACCGCTTCCCGGTAATCTGCTTTGTCTGGCGAGAGGTTGAGGATGCCGGGTTGGTGCGCCAGTTCGGCCATCGTAAAGGTGACGACCGGCAGGCCCGCTTCGGCGTAGGTGGGCAGGGCGGCAGCGGTCGTATCCTCCCGCCAATGGCCGAGCACGATGGAGATCTGGGGGTCCATGACCAGCCGCCGGGCCTGCTCGACCGCCGATTGTGGATCGCCGCCATCGTCGTAGGCGACGATCTCAAATACCAGGTGGGCCTCCGGGTTTTGCTTGGCCCATTCGCGGACGGCCAGCCGGGCGGCGGGTATCACGTCGTAGCCGATCTCCCGGTAGCGGCCTTCGAAGGGGGCGACCAATCCGATCTTGACCACGTCGGGCGTGGCCTGGATGCAGCCGGAGCAGACCGCGACCGCAACGGCAGCTATCCACCCGACTGCCAGGACAACTTTCAGGGGAGGTCTACTGACAGGCATTGGCCTGGTGTTCCTCAAACGTCTCCGAGAAGAGATGTGCGCCACTCCCATCGCAGGCGGCCCGGAAGAAAAAGTAAGGCGACTCGGCGGGGTAGACGACGGCCCGGATCGAGTCAAGGCCGGGGTTGGCGATCGGGGTAGGGGGGAGGCCGGGATAGAGATAGGTGTTGTAGGGCGAATCGACGGTGTGATAATCGTTCTGGGTCAGGTTCAGATTCCACCACAGGCCGGAATCCGGCTGGTAGCCCATCGCGTACTGCACGGTTGGGTCGGCCTCCAGCAGCATGCCGACCCGCAGCCGGTTGAGATAGACGCTGGCGATCAGGGGGCGCTCCTCCGGGACGACCGCCTCTCGCTCGACGATCGAGGCCAGTATGACGACATCATACACGGTCAGCCCTTGCAGGGACGCATCGGCCCGGAGCTGCGGGTCGAACCTGGCATCCATGGTGGTCAGCAGCCGGGCGACGAAGTCCGATGCTGCTGCGTCGGTGGCGACCTGGTACGTGTCCGGGAAGAGGAAACCCTCCAGGGACGCCTCTAATGGAATCTCAAGCACAATGCTGACGTCGGAAGGCGCGGCGGCGGCGCTGGCGGTCGCTGCCAGGAACTCGTCCCCGCTGAATGGGGTATCCGGCGTCTGGTCGATCCAGTCCGCGATCTGCTCGCGACGCCAGCCCTCGGTGATACGGATTGTGATCGCAGGGGGTGTGGCGTCCACCAGCGCGACGGCGATCTCGGCGATCGTCATGTTAGGCGCGAGCTGGTAAGTCCCGGCCTCCAACTGCCGGTCCAGCCCATAATACTGGAGATAGGCCTGCAGCAGGTCAGGGTCGCTGACCAGCCCCAGCACGTACAGGGTATCCGCTATCTGGCTTGCGTTCTGGCCGGAGACGATCTCGAAGGTAACCGGGGTAGGGTCGTCGCTCACCGACGAGTTGATCGCCTCCTCGTTCACGGCAAGCTGCGCCCTTAACAACGCCGCCTGCACCGGGCTGAGCGCCGAGTCAACCGACAGGTTGAACTCAACTGCGACCGGGTCGCCCCGCTGGTTCAGGCTGGTGGAAACCAGCGCAACCGCGATGCCCAACGTGCCCACGACGACCGACAGAATCAGGAAACGAACCGCGATCTGAAGCCCGCTCAACCGCCTACGGGAGGTGCGAGAACGCCTGGAGCGGCGTGCCTGGCTCATGGTGGCCTCCTCCTGCGTCGAGATAATCCTGCAAGATGACCGCAGCCGCCAGATCGTCGACTGTTTCGCGTCTGCCTGGAGCCTGGCGGCGGCGCGGTTTCTTCGAGATAGCCTGGGCGGCCTCGGACGAGTAACTCTCGTCCCAGAAGGTGATGGGAACGTCGGTGATCCCGGCCAACTGGCGCGCCCAGTGAATGACGGCAAGCGCCTGGCTTCCGATCCCGCCCTGTGAGTCGGTTGGCAGCCCGACGACGATCCTGGCGACTCCCAGCTCTTCCACGAGCGAGCGAAGGCGCTCCATGTCTTCCCCACCGCCCCCGGCTAAAATCGCGTGGGGCTTGGCGAAGAGACCTAGCGGGTCGCTGACCGCCACGCCGATGCGCGCCTCGCCGTAGTCGATGCCCAGAAGGCGGCTCCCCTCATCCACGCGCTAGAAAGTCCTGACGTCGATGCGCAGGGCGAGCAACGGCATCCATGGCCAGAGGGGAGGCGATACTCTGATCTCCGGCGCGCGGTCGAGGGCGAAAGAGCGTTCCAATATCCCGGCAACTTGCCCGATGGGTTTGCCCCGGACCAGTCGGCGCACCTCGTCGAGGTCCACCGCCGCCGATACGTCACCCGCGCCCTGCATGACGAACGTCACCTGCCTATCCTCGCTGATGTCTGTCACCTCGCCCAGCCTGAACACCAGCGTATCGGGGTTGATCTGGTAGCCGTCACCGATCTGGTCGATCACCTGTTCGTAGATCGCCTGGCGGGCGAACCGCTCGTCGATTGCCACCCCCTGCACGGTCACCCGCATCGATAGGCTGGTGGTGTCAACCGTCTGCCCGACGGAGCCGATGTAGGTCTCACTGTGGACGAGTACCACGGACAGCGATTCAACCGGGATAAATTCGGTCTCTTGCAAATCAATGTACGGGTCAGTCTGCATCTCGGCATAGGCTCGCTGCTGAAGCTGCTGGAGGACGATAGCCCGCAGACGCTCGTGATCCGCCTCTGAGATGGAGGGCACCTCGACCGTATCGCCACCCCGTGTGGAGTCCGGGTTCGTCACCGCAACCTGGGCCGCCAGCGGCCCCTCGACCTCGATGATCCGGTTGCTGGGCAGGTTGCTCTGGAAGCCCGGCTCCACCGCTTCGATTGGCACTTCCACCACCTCGCCGATCTGGCCGGGCAGAGTTGCCTCGGCCAGGGTGACGAAGCGGATCGGCTCTGCCGCGCTGGTGCGGATGGTCGTCCCCTGCGGGATGGTGACCTGGTCTGGGATCAGGTTGGTGAACAAGGCCGATCCGGTCGCCTTCTCGGATGGTATCTGCGTGACGCCGGTGCTGTCTGCAGTTGCCGCCGCCTCGACCTCGACGCCGATCACCCGCGCCGGGATGATGTTCCGGACGGTGTCGACCTCCATGCTGGCCGGATCGGCGGTGATCTTCGAGGTGACCGACACCTGGTTGGAAGTCGGCGCGATCTGTATCTGCGCCCTGGGCAGCAGCAGCACGAACGCAACTCCCAGCACGAGCATGGAGAGCGCGGCGAAGGCTGTGACGATCAGCCGCCTCGTCTCTGGCGAGAGCGGCTCTGGTTGAGAGGTGAGGCGACTGCCCACCTCGGCAAGCTCCTGGCTCAGCTTGACAGGCTGCTCCTCCCGCTCGATCGATCGCTGGGTCTGGACGGCTTCCCAGTAGCGCCGGTGGCTGGCTTCGACCGTCGGGAAGCAGGGCAGGCCAAGCTCGGCGGCGTGCTCCTTGATCACCGGGTCGTGGGTGACCAGGGCAAGCTGCGCCTGTTGGCGCGCGGCTTCGCGCTGGATCAGCACCAGGTCGAGCTTGCGCTGGATGATCTGCTGGCGAGGCACGGAGGGGAACAGCAGCAGAACGCGAGCGGCCCGCACCCAGCCGAGCTTCTCGCGGATCGAATCGACGTCGTCGTGTTCTTCTAAGAGAATGATCTGTTCTTTCACAGCATTGGCGACTTATGACAGCGCTTCGTCGATCAGCTCTTTCGCTTTGGCAATCGCGTCCGGGAGCTTGGCCGGGTTCTTACCACCCGCCGAGGCGAAATCCGGCCTGCCGCCGCCGCCGCCCTCGACCACCCTGGCGATTGCCTTGATCAGGTTCCCTGCATGCAATCCGCGCTCGACCAGGTCGGGCGTGACTTTGGCGACCAGCCGCGCCTTGCCGTCGATCTCACCCCCCAGCACGACGGCCCCGCTCTTCATGTGTTCGCGCAGCCGGTCGGCCATCCAGCCCAACATCTCGTCGTCCGTCACGGCAACCTGGGAGATCAACACCTTCGAGTCACCAATCTCGACCGCTTCGCCGAGCAGGTCTTCGACGCTGGATTGAGCCTGCTCCTGTTCCAGGGTGTTGAGAGCCTGGTTGGCAGCATCCAGTGAATCCAGCAGCTCAGTTACTTTCTCCTCGACCGTCTCCGGGGCGCTCTGGGTCAGGCTGGCGACCTGATCCAGCGTCTCCAGCCGCCGGTTGATAAGCTGCTGGGCGGCGTGCCCGGTGACGGCGACGATGCGTCTCACTCCGGCGCTGCTGCTTTCCTCCTTGGTGATAATGAACGGGCCGATCTCGCCGGTGGAGGCGACATGCGTGCCTCCGCATAACTCGTAGCTGAACCGCCCGCCTGGCCCCTGGCCGTCGGGGATGCTGACTGTGCGCACGGTTTCTCCATATTTCTCGCCAAACAGGGCCATTGCGCCTTCCCCCTTGGCCTCGTCCAGCGGCTTGAGGGTGATCTCTACCGGCAGGTTCGCCAGGATCGCCTCCTGCACCTGGTTGGTGACGCGCCGTACTTCCTCGTCGCTCATCCGGCTGTTGTGGGTGAAGTCGAAGCGCAGCAGGTCGGGCGCGACGAGCGAGCCTTTCTGGCGGACGTGCTCGCCCAGCACGTTGCGCAGGCTGGCGTGCAGCAGGTGGGTGGCGGTGTGGTTGCGCATGATGTCCCTGCGCCGCCGGATATCCACCGTGGCGACGGCTTCATCGCCCTCCTTAACTGAGTCGCCCTGGGTGACCTTCCCGCTATGGACGATCAAACCGCCCACCGGCTGCCGCACTTCGGTAACTTCGACCTCCCAATCCTGACCCGCGATCATTCCGGTGTCGCCGATCTGTCCACCTGATTCGACGTAAAAAGGCGTCCCTGCCAGCACGATCTCGACCTCATCTTCCCAGTGGGCCGTCTCCACACGCTGGCCGTTCTTCAGTATTGCGATCACCTGCGTTTTCAGGCCGGATGGAGTGGCATGGTACGGGTCGTATGCGACCCCGCCCTTCGGAAGCGAGCCGTCCGCTTGAAGCGACGCCAGCAGTTCCTGGTAGGTGGATGTGTCAGCGAAGGTCGGTCGGTCCGGGAGCATAGATTCTTCGATATGCTTTTCCATGAAGCGGTGGAATTCAGCTTCATCCACGCTCATGCCGTGCTCTTTGAGCAGGTCTTTGGTGATCTCAAGCGGCAGGCCGTGGGTGGACTGCAGGAAGAAGGCGTCCTCACCGCTCATTTGCTTCACGCCTTCGTCTGACAGGCGATCTATCGTGTCATTCAGAACCGCCAGCGAGTGCTCCAGCGTGTGGAGGAAGCGCTCTTCCTCCGCGCCGATCTGATAGTGGATCGCCTCGCTGAACTGGGTCAGCTCAGGGTAGGCAGGGGACATCTTATCGATGATCACGCTGGCGACGTCGGTCAGGAATGGTTTGGTGACGCCCATGCTGTGGGCGAAGCGCATCGCTCGGCGGATCAGCATCCGGGGGACGTACTCCCGCCCGGTGTTGCCGGGATTCACACCGTCGGCCACCAGGAAGGTAGCGGCGCGCATGTGGTCGGCGATCACCCGATAGGCGACGTAGTGCTCGCGGCGAAACGCGTCGTCGTGTCCGAGTATCTCCTGCGTCGCGTCCATGATGTCGGTGAACAGGTCGGTGTCGTAGTTCGTCTCGACGCCTTGCAGAACCATCACCATTCGCTCGAATCCCAGGCCGGTGTCGACACCGGGGGCGGGCAGCGGCTGGTCGTATTTCCCCGTATGGTTGGGGTCGGCCTGTGAGCGGTTGAACTGCATGAAGACCAGGTTCCACAGCTCCAGGAAGCGGTCGTCCTCGCGCTGGAGGGCATCGACGATGCCGTCTTCGCCCAATTCCGGGGTCAAATCCCAGTGTATCTCGGCGGTCGGCCCGCAGGGGCCGGTCTCGGCCATCTGCCAGAAATTGGTCTTTGGCCCCATCCGCGCGACACGCTTTGGGCTGACGCCGATACCGTCTATCCAGGCGTGATAGGCTTCGTCGTCGGTCTCGTACACGGTAAAAGCCAGCCGGTCGGGCGGCAGTTCGTAGACCTGGGTGAGCAGCTCGTAGGCGTATCTGATCGCGTCTTGCTTGAAGTAGTCTCCGAAGCTGAAATTGCCCAACATCTCGAAGAAAGTATGATGCCGGGGCGATGGCCCGACGTTTTCGAGGTCGTTGTGCTTCCCGCTGATGCGCATGCACTTCTGGACGGTGGTGGCGCGCTTATAAGGCCGGGTGTCGATGCCCAGGAAAACGTCTTTGAACTGCACCATCCCGGCGTTGGTGAACAGCAGCGTCGGGTCGTTGCCCGGCACCAGCGATGACGAGGCGACCACCCGGTGGCCTTGCTTCGCAAAATAACCGAGAAACTTCTGGCGAATCTCCGCACTGCTCAATCGTTTCATAGCGTCCTTTGCCTGCGCCTGGCTCAATGAAATGTGGTGAGATTATACGCAATCCAATCTGGGGAGACAATCAGGGTAGAGGGATTTGACGGCGAGCCGGGGAAATGGGTGATCCTTGATTCGTGTTACACTGGCGGGTGGCAGAATGCTTCTCTATTTGGAGGTGGTAGGATGACAGAAAACGTGGAATCGACGAGCCAGCAGCCGGGGCAGGCTGGCGCGGCTCCCAGGGGACGAACGTGGCTTTGGATCGGGCTGGCTGTCGTGCTGGTGGTGATCGGGCCGGTGGCTGCCTGCGGCGCGCTGGGCTTCGGGCTGTCGAGGGGGAGCTTCTCGACGACGAACAGCGCGATCCTGGGACCTGCCGTGGGAGTCATCCGGGTGGAGGGAGTGATCGCAGGTGGGGAGAGCGATGCTTTCCAGGCGTCCGCCGGGTCGGAGATGATCGTCGACCTGATCGAACAAGCCGCTGCCGATTCGAGCATCCACGCCGTGGTGCTGCGGGTCGACAGCCCCGGTGGCGGGGTGGTGGCCTCGGACGAGATATATCATGCCCTGACCCAGCTCGACAAGCCGCTGGTGGTGAGCATGGGGTCGCTGGCTGCCTCAGGAGGTTACTATATCTCCGCCCCCGCCGATTACATCTACGCGACTCCACATACGCTAACCGGCAGCATCGGCGTGATCAGCCAGTTCGTGACGGCGGAGGAGCTGCTCGACGACATCGGTGTGGAGGTTGTCGTGATCACGGCGGGCGAATCGAAGGACTTCGGCAGCATGAGCCGCGACATGACCGAGGAGGAGCGCGCCTACTGGCAGGCGCTGCTCGAAGAAACGCACAACGCCTTCATCCAGATCGTGGCGGATGGCAGGGGAATGAGCGTTCAGCAGGTGCGGGAGTTCGCCGATGGGCGGGTGTTCAACGGCCAGCAGGCGCTTGATCTGGGGCTGGTGGACGAGATCGGCTACTTCGACGACGCGATCCAGAAAGCCGCCGCGCTGGGGGGCATTTCGGGCGATCCGCGGATCGTGGAGCTGACGCCCGACGTCAGTCTGCTCGATTCGCTGTATGGAGTCCAGGCCAGGCAGCGTCCCGGCGCAACGCTAGAGACGCTCAGGACGCTGGCGATGCCCACCTTTGAGTTCAGAATGGTCAGCCCGTGAATGGGGTGGCCCTGTTCGGTTGCGCCAGGTCGCCGTCTCAGTTTGTCAGGACGCGCTCTTCTTCTTCCTCGTGTTCCTCGTGCACCTCTGGCGGTGAAGGGTCATCTTCTACTTCGACGGGCTCTGGGATAGCAGCCGGTGCGCTGGTGACGGCAGCCTTGTGTCGTTTGTAGCGCGGCCTGAACAGCAGTGCTTCGAGAGCGCGCCACAACCGCCTGATAATCGAGCGAACCTGGGCGAGAGCATACAAACCCTCGCGCATCGCCTCGCGCAGTTGTGATCCGGCGGTCGGCTCGACCTGCCACTCCAACAGTGCTGCGCCCCAGGTCAGCCCGCCGCCAAACGCGACCAATAAGATCGTGTCGTTGGGCTTGACCTGGCCGGATTCGACTGCCTCGCATAATGCCAGGGGGATCGATGCCGTGGACGTGTTCCCATATTTGTCGATGTTGACGATGAACTTGTCCATGTCCATCTTCAGGCCGCGAGCCGCCGATTGGATGATGCGTAAGTTCGCCTGATGGGGCACGACCACATCGATGTCGTCGAGGGTGATGCCAGCCAGATCGACCACTTCCTCGGTTGCGCTTACCATCACGCGGGAGGCAAAGCGGTACACGTCCCGGCCATTCATGCGCAGTTCCTGATCCGGGGCGTGGCCGTTCCAGTGTGTTTTCACGCTGGAATTTGCATACAGTACGTCAGCGCCGGAGCCGTCCGAATGCAGCACGACGTTCTTGATCCCGCCCGGTATGTCCTTGACTTTAAGCACGAACGCGCCCGCACCGTCGCCAAACAGGATGCACGTCCTCCGGTCTGTCCAGTCGAGGATACGGCTTAACGTCTCGGTGCCGATCACCAGGACGGTGTCAGCCGCGCCGGCTTTGATGTGAGCCGAAGCAACATCCAATCCGTAGATAAACCCGGTGCAGGCGGCCAGCAGGTCAAAGGCACCGGCTCGTGTGGCACCCAGGCTGTCCTGGATCAGGCATGCCGCAGCCGGGAACAGGCGGTTGGGGGAGGAGGTGGCGACGATGATGAGATCGATATCTCCCGGCAGGATGTCCGCTCTATTGAGCGCCTTGCGGGCGGCTTTCAGCCCCAGTGATACGATGTCGTCTCGCTCGTCGGCGATGCGCCGCTCGGCGATCCCGGTTCGCTCGCGAATCCACTCGTCGGTGGTGTCTACCATTTTCTCCAGGTCAAAATTGGTCATGACCTGCTGGGGAACTTCCACCCCCCAGCCGACTACGTGCGCATACCGCCCGCTGCCGCGCTCTCGGTGGCCGGATCGCCCGTTGTTGCTAAACTGTGGTGCGCCCATTGTCATACCTTCCCAAGACTAGACAGGCATTGTGCCCGCCAAACCCGAACGAATTCGACAATACGAGGCTTACCTCTTGCTGTCTGGCCTCATTGGGGACGTAGTCCAGGTCGCATTCGGGATCGGGGATTTCGTAGTTGATGGTGGGAGGAATCCACCCGGTTTCAATCGTCTTAACGGAGAAAACCGCCTCGATGGCTCCGGCAGCGCCGAACAGGTGCCCGGTCATGCTCTTGGTCGAGCTGATCGGCAGGTCGTAGGCGGCCTCGCCAAACACGGTCTTGATGGCTTTAGTCTCTGATTTGTCATTCAGCGGGGTGCTGGTGCCGTGCGCATTCAGGTAGTCAATCGACTTGGGGGAGACGCCCGCGTCCTCCATGGCAGTCTTCATTGCGGCTGCGGCACCGCGTCCATCTTCGGGTGGGGCGGTGACGTGATATGCATCTGCCGTCGCGGCATACCCTTTCATCTCCGCGTAGATGTGCGCGCCACGGCTCAGGGCGTGCTCCTCGCTCTCCAGGACCAGGATACCCGCCCCTTCACCGGCGACAAAGCCGTCGCGATCTTTATCGAATGGCCGCGAGGCGTGGAGCGGGTCATGGTTGCGCTGCGAGAGGGCACCCATGTTCGCGAACCCGGCAATGGACAGTTTGACGATGCCCGCTTCCGCGCCGCCCGTCACCATCACGTCCGCCGCCCCGCGCCGGATCATAGCCGCCGACTCGCCGATAGCGTTGTTCCCGGATGCACAGGCGGTGGCGATGTTCATATTGGGGCCGCGCAGTCCCCACTCAATCGCGATTTTGGCCGGGCTGGTATCGGGCAGCATCATGGGCACCATGTGAGGGCTGACCCATTCCTCGCCCTTTTCGTGTGCCTGATAAGCCTGGTCGACCAGGCTTTCCAGCCCGCCGATCCCGCTGCCCAGCACCACCCCGATCCGGTCACAATTCACCGTGGAGAGATCAAGACCGCTGTCCTTAATTGCCTCCATGGCGGCAGCCATGGCGAACTGGGTCCCCCGATCCATCCGGCGCGCTTCGCGAGGGCCGAACAACGCGATGGGGTCAAAGTCTTTTACCTCTGCCGCGAATTGCGACTTCAACGACGACGCATCAAAACGGGTGATTGGCCCCACTCCGTTTTTTCCCTTGAGCAGCCCTTCCCAGGTCGACTCCACGTCGTTACCCAGAGGGCAAATGATACCCATGCCGGTTATTACCACGCGATGGTCACCCATGTTTTCTCCTGCTTAGCCAGAAAGTAAAGGAAGACGGCATATCAGTCACGTTCTTACGATGCTGCCTCTGATGCTTCCTGTTTTCATGTGTATATAAAACCGCTGTCAAAGTAAAGATACGTTTTGGGACTGTTTTCTATTCACCGTCCGAACGCTATAATTCTTGATGATTTCGCGCTATTTGTCCACCAGAATCCTGATTCAGAAAGTCGATGATCCTCGTAACAGGCGCTACTGGTTTCGTAGGAAAACGATTAGTGCGCCGCCTTGCTGGTGACGCCAATCTCCAGGTCCGTGTCTTGCTCTCCCCTGGGAGCGACTTGAGCCGCCTGCCTCGCGGAGTGCAGGTGCATGCCATGATGGGCAGCATCAACGATGCCGACTCCCTCCTCGCCGCGATGGATGGGGTGCACACGGTGATTCACCTCGTAGGAACGGAGACTCGTGGCCGCCATGCCCGCTTGCAAGAGGTCGACATCGCCGGGACGCAGGCGATTGTCGAGGCGGCGCTGGCCGCGCGTGTTGGGCGGCTGATTTACGTCAGCCGGGTCGGCGCGGATCGGGCCTCCGCCTTCCCGGTGCTGCGGGCTAAAGGTGAGATGGAAGATCTGATCCGCAACAGCGGACTGGCCTACACGATTTTCCGCACCAGCGTTCTTTTTGGCAAGGGGGACCGGTTCAGCGAAAACATCGCCATGTTGGCACGGGCCTTTCCTGTTTACTTCGTTCCAGGTGATGGGGATATGGTTTTTCAGCCGCTGTGGGTGGAAGACCTGGTCACCTGTCTGACGATGGCGCTGGACAGCCTGGACTTAATCGACAACGAGCTTGCGGTAGGCGGCCCGGAAATCCTGACCTATCGACGGGTGGTGCTGCGTGTGATGCGGGCTTCGGGGAGCCGCAGGCCGATCGTCGGGCTGCCGCTGCTCGTCCACCAGGCCGCGGCCTGGTTTTTGGATGGCCTGTTCGTGCGCTGGCCTTTTACCGAGCACTGGATCGAGCTGTTGGCGACCAGCCACACCTGTGAGCTGGGTACGATCGAGCGTAACTTCGGGTTCCGCCCCTCCACGTTTGACCTGGGCTTGCTCAACCAGTATATGAGCCACCGATTTTACGGATTCTCATTTCTCCGCTATATATTTACCCGCAGTTGGTAGCATATAGATCATACCATCAAAGCATAACGAGGAGATCACGTGTTAGACGATAAAAAGGTTGCCTTCATCGGGGGTGGGGTGATGGGGGAAGCGATGGTCAAAGGGCTGCTTCGCCAGGAGTTGGTCACCCCCACCCAGCTCATGGTTGCCGATCCACTATCAGATCGATGCAGCACGCTGGTGGAACGATACGCGATCAATGTCACGACCGATAACGCAGAGGCGGTGATGGACTGCGATGTGATCGTCCTATCGATCAAGCCGCAGATCATACCCATGGTGCTGCCGGAGCTGGCAGGGAAGATCGAAGCGGGTGGCGTGGTGATCTCGATCGCCGCTGGCATACCGCTTAAGACGATTGTCGGCACCCTGGGACACGCTTCGGTCGTCCGCGCGATGCCCAACACGCCGGGCCAGATCGGCGAGGGTATCACGGTGTGGAAGGCCACGGACGGCGTATCAGAGGTGCAGCTTGGGCAGGCACAGGCCGTGCTGGGCGCGCTGGGGGAGACCGTCCAGGTCGACGACGAGCGCTACCTGGACATGGCGACCGCGCTGAGCGGCACCGGGCCTGCCTACGTCCTGCTGGTCATGGAAGCGATGATCGACGCGGGCGTGCACCTCGGTTTTTCCCGGCGGATCGCGGAAAAGCTGGTTCTGCAGACGATGCGCGGAACGGTCGAATACGCGCGCCAGTCGCCCCGGCACCCGGCGACGCTGCGCAACGAGGTGACTTCCCCCGGCGGGACGAGCGCGGAGGCGATCTACCAGCTCGAAAAGGGCGGGCTGCGAACGGTCATATCACGGGCCATTTGGGCCGCCTATCAGCGTTCGGTGGCCCTTGGCGGCGGCTCCGACCAGCCTCGTTTGGCGGGGCGCTCACCTGAAAACGATTGAGCCGGAGGCCGTTTACAGAGCCGGATATAAGCTGGTTCAGAGATAAGCCCGAAGGGCGCTGCCGCTTGTGAAGAGTTGGTCAAACGCATTCGCATTCGGTAGAATTGGGGTGTGCTCTACCGGGGACATCGTGCCATTCTGTGAATACCTAAAGGACACGAGATAATAACCCTCTGGCTTTCACTCAGAACGAGTTCCTTCCTTCCAGATTCATCAGCGGGAACTGCTTTTGGCGCTTTGTCTCAGGTTCATAGTCGCGCCCAATTGAAAACCTCTGGACGGTATGACTTAAACCCCCCGGATACATTCTACACACCGGGAACAACCATCAACCGATTATCCCTTGATGATCCACGTAATGGATTCTGCCCTTTTGACAGTGGGAGTCGACATGGCAACAGATTTCACCAAAGAGCTTACCGAGCAGCTTAAAACACGCATTGAGCAGTTCCAGCCGCAGGTAGAGATAACCGACGTCGGCGAAGTGCTTGAGGTCGGGGATGGGATTGCGCGCGTGTCCGGGTTGGCGGGGGTGCGCAGCCAGGAGCTTGTCGAATTCGTGAACGGGTCGTTGGGCGTTGCCTTCAACCTGGAAGAAGGGCATGTTGGCGTCATCATTATGGGGGACTATAACGACATCCCGGAGGGCAGTCTGGTTAAGGCGCTGGGCCGTGTTTCCTCCGTGCCGGTCGGCGAGGTGCTTTTAGGCAGGGTGATCGATCCACTGGGCAGGCCGCTGGATGGCAAGGGGCCGGTCGAGACGACCGAATATTATGCCACCGAGCGGATCGCCCCCGGCGTGGTCGAGCGAAGGAACGTCAATAGGCCAGTGCAGACGGGG
>Ga0315536_1000954_pt1 | contig 14635 bp, 9 predicted proteins | sample SalMarSW160230MG_FD_203093 | JGI IMG/M metagenome (GOLD analysis project Ga0315536, IMG submission 203093) | Salt marsh sediment microbial communities from the Plum Island Ecosystem LTER, Massachusetts, United States - Salt Marsh Sediment SW1602-30 ... | reverse complement strand
TCAAGGCGTTACTGTGTATCCCGTACTGGTTGTTAACGTCCCACTTGGTGGAAACCAGGTCTTTCTTGCGATATTCGTACATCTGAATATCATTGGCAATGGTTTTATCAAGCGAATCCGTCCCTGTTGCCCCCATGGTGTCCCGTATTACCTCAAGCTCATCCAGGTATTTCATGGGAAACCCCCGCAGCCGGTAGATCTGGGCCATCTTGAACCTGGCCTGTTTTGCTTCCGGCGAGGCATTATCAAGCATAAGCGCGATGCGGTACTCAAGCAGCGCCATAGAGAGCATGTATCTCTTTCTGAAGAGCTCGCCGCGCTTCACACGCGCCGCCGCTTCCGCGGCCCGGCGCGGGTCCTTTTCGGGCAGCGAAGAGTTTATGATCATATTTTCCAGGGTGATCCGGGAGATCTCATCGTCGGGGCGCACGGAAAGCGCCTTTTTAAAGTTGGCAACGGCATTATCCAGATCTCCCGAGCCCGCATAGGACCTGCCCATGATATAGCGTGCCAGGTAATAAAGGGGGGATGACTGCGGTATCGCGGCCAGGATCTGCACGGCCCGGTTATAGTTGTGCCCGGACAGGTAGATACTGCCCAAAAGCTCACGGGCCTGTTCATTATGACTGTTAAGCGCCAGGGCGGTAGACAGATTGCGCTCGGCCTTTTCATAGCTGCCCTGTTTATAATAGTATTTTCCCGCCACAAAATGCACAAGCGCGTCATTGGAATGGTGGCGCAGCGCAAGCTCCAGATAACGCTCGGCCGCCTTATAATTTCCCAACTCCTGGTTGATAATGACCAGGGCCAGCAGCGCCTGGCGGTGGGACGGAGAGACCCGCAGGGCTTCCTCAAACTGGTGCAGGGCAAAACTTGTTCTTCCCCCCGCAATTTCCAGCAGGGCCATACCCGCTATGGCCTCAATATTATTGGGTTGGCGGGACAGTACACTATTAAACAGGTCCTGGGCTTTTTTCAGGTCTCCCAGGACGATCCACACGCGGCCTTCAAGCGTTAACAGCTCGAGGTCATTCTTGTTGTATTTTTTCCCCATTGTGATATAGCGCAGCGATTCGCGATATTCATTTAAATAGTAAAAACACTGGGCCAGCCCTTTCATCGCGTTCAGATAATACGGATTCAGGGACAGGGCCGATTTATATTTCTCTATGGCCAGGTAGTAGTTCTCATCTTCCTGTGCCGTCTTCCCGGCGGTATAATACCCGACGGCGGTTTCCCCCTCCTGTGCCGAAACAAAAAATACCGGGGATAAAAAAACAAGTACTAAAAGCAGAACAAATAGTTTTTTAAATCTTAGAATATTATAGTTCCCTCCCATACTATGAATACTCCTTTCCGCCTTCAGGCTTTTTGCTCCCCGTTATCCTTTTGTTTGGGGAGTACAAGCTTTACGGCAACGATTTTTCTTCCCTCCATTCGTTGTACAATAAACTCAATTCCCTCATAGAGCACTTTCTCATTTATTATCGGTATCTTTCCGAATAGATCAAATACGAATCCGCCCAAGGTATCGGAATCACCCGTGGGCAGCACCAGCTGCAGGCGTTCATTTAAATCCTCCAGGTTTATTCTGGCATCACACAAAAACACCCCCTGGCTGATCTCGATGATATCAGCGGTTTCATTATCAAACTCGTCCTGAATTTCACCGACAATCTCTTCAATTATATCTTCAAGGCAGACAATACCGGATGTCCCGCCGTATTCATCCACCACCACGGCGATATGTACCTTACGCCGGCGAAACTCCTTAAGCAGGGAGTTCAGTTTCTTGCTCTCGGGAACAAAATACGGTTTCCTGATGATCTTTTCCAGGGAAAACTCTTTTTTGTCTTTCGTCAATGAGCGCAGCAGGTCCTTGGCATAGAGAATCCCCATAATATTGTCCAGGGTTTCCTGATATACCGGAAAACGCGAATGCCCCGAATCCACAACCAGGGGAATCAGATCCTTTAGTGAACTTAACAGGGAAATAAAAACAACATCGGTACGGGGGACCATTACCTCCCGTACCACCGAATCCGAAAGCTCGATAATCCCTTTGATCATCTCTTTGGCTTCCGCATCCAGCCTTTTCCAGTCAGCGTCCTTTACCTCATAATTCTTACGAAACAGCTTTTCTATAAATCCCTGTTTTTTCAATACGCCTTCTCCTTGCGTAATTTTTGCATTATCTCCTCCTGAAGTTCCAGCATTGCGTCATGCGGGTCCTCTTCGTTATGATCCAAACCGGTCAGGTGCAGTATCCCGTGTACAAGCAGGCGTACCAACTCCTCCCGGGTGGGAATGCCCCTGCGGCGGGAGTTCTCCTGTAACGTATCGAACGAAATCACTATGTCCCCGGCCGCGGTATAGGGGTCCGCCCCCGGCAGCGGCGGCTGTTCGCCCTCTACCTGGGAAAATGACAACACATCCGTGGCCCTGGGGATTCCCCTGTACTCCGTATTCAATCTCCGCAGTGTCTCATCATCGGCAAGCAGCACGGAGAGTTCCCACCGTTCCTTCTTTAATATATGCAGTACCCTCAGTGCGGTGTCCCGTATAAATTCTTTGGGCTCCGGAGGATGCGGATAGGTGATATTCACCTCGACCCGGTTCACTTTATCCCCTCTTTTATCTTCGGATACTCGATACGCTGGTGGAAGGCCCCGGCGATAATCTGCACAAAAGCCTTTTTAATGGTATCCAGATCACTAAAGGTCAGGGTACATTCCGAGAGCTCCCCGGAGTTGAATTTATCCACAATAATACCCCAGATCAGCTTTTCGATCTTGGCAACAGTGGGCTTTTTCAAGGTCCGTGACGCGGCCTCCACTCCGTCGGCAAGCATCACCACCGCGGCCTCCTTTGTCTGGGGTTTTACCCCGGGATAGGAATACTCGGAAGAGGAGACCTTTTTGGTATTTCCGTTTTCCTTGAGGGCCCGGTTATAGAAATAACTGATCACCGCCTTGCCGTGGTGCTGGGTAATAATATCGATCACCGCCTGCGGCAGGTTGAGTTCCTTGGCCTTTTCCACACCCAGTTTTACATGTGATTTGATCACCGCGACGGAGAGGCTGGGTTTCAGCTCGTCGTGGATGTTGTAAGAGTTCTGATTTTCGATAAAGTATTCGGGCTGATCCAGTTTGCCGATATCATGATAATACGCGGCCACACGGGCCAGCAGCGCATTGGCGCCGATTTCTTCACAGGCGGACTCCGCCAGGTTGGCGACATTGACCGAATGATTATAGGTCCCCGGCGCCAGCACAAGCATGCGCTTGATGATGGGCAGGTTTATATTGGAAAGCTCCATTAAACGGAACCGTGTCGGAGTATTCAGTCTATGCTCCAAAATAGGTAAAAATCCCAGGCTTAATATCGCACAAAGAAATCCGTTGCCCGCGGCCCAGGCCATAAGCGTGAGTATGTCGGGCAGGACGGCGTTATTTAAAAAGGCCAGTGCGCCGATGACGGCGCTGTTGATGAAAGAAAGAAAAAGACCGGCCTTTACCAGGTCAATCCTCTCCTTGGTCCTGACGGCCACAGCAATACCGCCGACCGCCGAGAACAAGGCAAAAGCAAAACCGGCGATATCGGATTTCATCAGTAAGAGCGAGAGCGAGAGAAACAGTGAATACACAATGCTGACTTCCGCGGAAATAACCAGGGTTATTAAAATCGAAAACACCGCCGTGGGCAGGATCAACGAGAACGGAAACCATTTATCATCGGGGAATACGTGCATCAACCCCACACTCAGTACCAGATAAATCATTCCCAAAATAACCAACAGAAGAATCTCCTGGGACTTTAACACCCGTTTGATAAAATTTTTATTCAACAGAAAAATAGTAAAGGCAAAAATGATAATAAACAGGAACACGGTCCCCGCGATGGAATTGACGTTCAACTTCACCGCGTGCTGCCAGTAGGCCTTGATCTTTGAATAGATCTCTTTGGTGACGATCTTGCCCTGTTCCACGATCGTGGCGTCGATTGAATCCTTTTTCAGCCATTTTTCCACCGGTTTCACCTTCTCCATGGCGGATTTACGGTTCAGCTCGGTCTGGGTTTTGTCATAAAAGCCGTTTACCCTGGCGAAATGCGTTACCAGGGCCCGGATCACCTGCTTGGCCCGGTGATCATCATACGAGACCGTTGTTAATTTCTCATCCACCCATTGGGGAAGGTCCTGGATACGGATAATATTGTTTATCGGTTCCAACTCGATAATCTGTCTCTTGTCCACCTGCTTTATAATCTCGATGTTGTTTATACTGTTCCAGTTTGCCTCTATCCCCGTCAGGTCTACGATACCTGTCTGTAATGCCTCAAGTAACAACTGCCGGGTATTTTCCAGGATGAGATCCGCGTAGGGAGAGGATTGCAGATAGTCGGTAACACCGTCATCCAGGCGCTTACTGCCCGCCTGTGCGTCCAAGACATTACCGCTGTGCCCCAGTATCCTTTTTTCAAAATCAGTGAAATCCTTCAGGCTGTTGGCGGAAACATCATCATTCATCCGGAAAACAAGCGGTTCACCGGCCGCGGCCTTTTCACGTTCCTTTTGTGTCGCATCCTCATCGGTCCAGAGTATGTCACGGTCCAGCACAAACGTGGACGGGGCCGGCTCATACAGCTTAAAATCCCCGATATTATAGCGCAGAAAAAGATTATCCGATTGGGTGGCAAAAATAATAATAAGGTTGGCAACCACAAAAGAAATCCCAATGATGATAAAACTGAAGCGCATGTTTTTTTTCGCCGGCAGGATCCGTTTGAGAAACCCTTCGGGAGATTTATTGTCGAGAACTGTCTTTTTCATATGCCTTTACTATTTTTCGGACCAGGGGATGGCGGACAACATCGCTTTCCTTAAAAAACTGGAAATATATTTCTTTAATATGTTTCATTATTGATATTGCATGCAGAAGTCCCGATTCTTTTTTCGCGGGCAGGTCAATCTGCGTAATATCACCGGTGATCACGGTCTTTGTCCCCTCACCGATGCGGGTCAGGAGCATCTTCATCTGCTCCTGGGTGGTATTCTGTGCCTCATCAAGGATCACCATACAGCCGGATAATGTTCTCCCCCGCATGTACGCCAGCGGTGCTATTTCGATGCTTCCCTTCTCTTCCAATTTTCTGATCAACTCAAGCGGCACCAGACTCTGCATGGCGTCATCGATCGGACGCAGATAGGGATTTATTTTCTGGGCCAGATCGCCGGGCAAAAACCCAAGACTCTCCCCGGCCTCTACCACCGGGCGCGTAATGATCAGTTTGTTCAAGCGTCGGGTTAATACATATTTCAATGCCATGGCCACGGCCAGGTAGGTCTTGCCCGTGCCGGCGGGACCGATGCCGAAAATCATCTCATATTTATTCATGGCATCGATATAAAGTGCCTGATTATAGGTTTTGGGGAATACCTTGTTCGCGGAATGGGGAATGACAATATATGATTCTTTTAATAACTCGGGCTTTTCACCCGCACCCTTGTCTAAAGAGTGATGAATGGCCTTGATCAAATCCGTTCCGGGGGCCTGTCCTAATCTGATATAATCTTCCAACTGGGCAAGTATGTCCTTTAAAATAAGCTGCTTGTTCTCATCGTCGGTGTCCAGAAATATCTCGTTACCCTTGATATAAACCCTGGCTCCCAAAAGCTTTTCGATAAGAATAAGATTTTTATCATTTTCCCCAAACAACTCATGCAGGTTCTCAACGTTATCGAGTACCAATGTGGGATTTTTACTCAGGACTCCCTCCTTATACCTCTATTCTACAAATATCCACCACCCAAAGTCAAGCCGGCAATTCTCATTTTGAACCATGTAATAGCAGCCGAGGCAAATAATGCTTTAAAGGCATGAAAAGACAATCGTTCAAAATGAGAATTGCCTGTATCAACATGTTAAAGCATGCAATCGAGCGATTAAAACGTCAGACCCGTATCTTTATCATATTTGATCTCCGAATTGATTTCAGGTATGGGATTCCACTTCAGTTTAATGGATATTATGGGCGTCCATTCATACTTTGTGGTACCGTCGGTCTGCAGCTCCTGTTGAAACGCGCCGTCAAAGCTGAAAGACAGGTCCCAGTCGGCCAGGTGGTGGGTAATGGTAATCCCGATATCCTTAAGTTTAAAAAACGAACGGTAGCGGGCATCGGTATCCCAGAACATAAATGAGTTCCACAGGTCTTCCAGGGGATTCACCAGACCGATATTCACCGGCACGCCGTAATCATCCTGAATAGCCCGGCTGACGGCTTCGGGAAAACCGGGGATATAACGGTAGACATTATCGTTAATGGTGGTGGTTTTCAATGATATATTCAGGAATTCATGGATATAAAAGATAAACTCAAAGCTAAAAGTAAAATTACTGGCCACATACTGCTGCAGGTCTATGTTCAAGGAGGAGTTTATCTTTGTGGCCAACCGTATTCTGTTCAGCCAGAAATAGATTGACCCGGTATCAAAATCCAGGTTAAAACTGAGTTTACTGGGCAAAAACTCTTTGCTGGTAGAGGTTGTCCTTCCCAGCGGATTCACCGGATACATGTATCTGGCCAGAAAATCCGCGGTGAAAAACCAAAGTCGTAATGTCGACTCGCTTTTATCTATCGTATCTTCCTCAAAATTCATATCGAAAATCTGCGTAAACAAAAACCTGGTAGCGGTGTTGTACTGATAGGGGATAACACTTAACGTGGTTTTTAAGTCTTTGTGAATGTCCTTCTCGATATCATAACGATAAATACTCTTGAACTGAAAGTAATTTTCCAGGATGATCTCTTCCGTGACGCTTAACGGCTGAAAAAACCATTTGCCGCTGGCGGCATTCTGGTCATATTCACAGACCACAATCGTGTGAAAAATCGAAAGATAAAAGTTCAGCTCGGTCTCCAGGCTACCCAGGGTGGGCGGCATATCATAGGTTACTTTCAAAAAATTCGGTTTGTCGAAGGGCTGGTATACCAGGCTGCCCGAAACCTCGTGCTGGGAAACCTTCTGCTTGTTCCACAGGAAAAAATTGTCCTGGTACACCGGGGAATCATTGCTCATTTCCTCGAACTCATGCTTGTATAAATCCCAATAAAGCCGGTAGGTGATATTCGACTGGCTGAAGAGATTATTATTGATAAAGGGTTTATACGTAAAAGTCGTCTCTTTGGTGGTGGTAAAACCTGAGTATTGGTAGGCGGAGGTCAGCAGCGCTTCCCATTCGGTTTGGCTAAGCGAGTCGGATTTATTATAGAGCGTTTTATAGCGCTCGGTCAGCTTCAGCCTTACATTTAACCCCAGCATATTGTTGAGAAAACCCATATTATAGGTGAACCAATAGTCCCCGTCCAGCTTCATGCTGTTGTATCTTGTCCGGTAATCGATCGCGCCGATGGTATCCCATTGGCTGTAATCAAACGGGTATTCCATGGTAATATTCTGGTTGAAGGTATAGTTTAAGGAAGAGGAAAAAACCTCGTTGTTATGCGTCACCGTATAATCCGGCTGCTGGGCCGGGGTTCTGATGATTACCTCCGTTCCGCTCTCGGTCTGTTTCTGTTCGGCCACCGGTTCTTCGGACGGAAACGGTGAGCGTAATCCCAGTCCGGGTTCCGCGGCGGTCTGGGCCTTTCCGGGTTTAATCATCCCTTCGGTATCGTTGATATCGAAAAGATTTCCCCCCATGCTTAAGGTTGCATTGGGGAATACGATGCGCTTGGGATAATAAAACATACGATTGGGATCGGCCAAAGTGGGATTGATCGAGTAGTTCGGCACATACTTGCTTTCCCATTCAAATAAAAAGTTGAATGTTCTTATTTCCAAAGTGGTAAGGAAAGGTGTTGAAAACAAACTGCTGAAACTGATATTACTGTCCAGTGTCCAGGATACGTTTTTCCGTTCCAGCGCGCTTAAATCCTGGGACTGCAGGGTCTGCGCCGACTGTTCCTTGATCTGTACCCCCAGGACCTCCTGCCAGTCGATGTCCTCCGAACGGTCATAAAAGTCCGTGGTAAAAAAAGGATCGGAATAAAACTCAAAGTTTCCGGTCATTTTTTTCAGGATCCCATAGGAAAATTCAAACTGTGTTTCCAGGCCGAAACGGAAGGGCAGCTCATAGCCGAAAAAATAGCCGCTGTTCCAGTATTCCTTATCGTTATAAAACGGTGAATACCCGGTTGAGCCGAGAAAGATACTCCTGCTTACCCCCACCCCCCCCTTCAGTTTGAAAACCGGGTCCATATCCATAAACAGCCCTACAAATCCGCCCAGCCTGCTGTAGAGATCGGCGAATATTTTCAGGGTTTTTATGGCGCTGCCCATTCCCGGACCGGACGAGGCCTGTTCCCCGGCTTTTTGCGGTAGTTTCCGTTTTTTATGGAGAAACCACCCGCGCCACACCTGTTCGTAACCGGACGAGGCCTGTTTATCCTTGTTTTCCTCAAACTGTAAAAAGGAAAACACACTGGGTTTGGTTTCCTTCTGCCCGATCAGATAGGTTGTGGTCTGTAAGTAATACCCCTCACGGTCCCGGTACCCGACCACCGGGTGAAAAAACAGCTCGTCGCCCGCGTGAAAAAAGAACGGAAGATACAGCATGGGAATTCTTCCGACATAAAGCACGGCATCCTGTACCGCCCACTCACCCGGCGCAAACACCCATATCTTGTTGGCGGTAATCTTGTAATACGGGTCCTCTATATTCTTGCTGGAGGTGATCATTCCCTTTTCCAGAATAATCGTCTCATTCTCCAGCCGGGAAATGGTTTCACCGGTATAGGTAAAGGTGATTGTATTGTCATCAACCTTTTTTTCTTTTTCACCCTGGGCCTTATAAAAAACACCCCCCCACTTTTTCACATCAAAAATAAAACTCTGACCCCGGTAAACCTCTGCTTCATCTCCCCGCTTGCGGATATATTCGATATTACCCTCGGCGGAAATCACATTCAGCGATTGATTAAACAGAATCCGTTCGGCCTTTATGGTATGGGTGGTCTGGCCGTCTTCTTCGGTGAATACCAGTTCCACCTTGCCCCTGAGCAAAATATAATTTTCATCGACCTCTTCAAGTGAAAAGTATTCCGAGGATTCGGCGGATTTTATCTCTATCCTGCGCCCGGAGGGTTTGACCGCTTCTCCTTCCGGGGAGACATTGAAATGCGAACGCAGCCTGGCCTGCAGATCCATCCGTGTGCCCGAATCATCCAGACCAAGGGTTTTGCACCATGCCACCAGCTCAAAATAGCTCGCCGTATCAATATCCAGGCCCATGGTCTCTTTCAGCAGGGTCTTTGTGTCCTTTTTTTCCTGTTTTTGTGTTTTATCGGTTGGTGGGGTCGGTGCGGTGGAGGAATTATCCACGCCTGCCTGGGCAAAAAGCATTACACGGGTAGCGATCATCAATAAAATTACGAGCCTATATTTTTTCATAAAAACAACATTCGCTCATCCGGGATGTTACAGGTATTCCTTTAAGTACCTGCCGGTATAGGAAGCCGCACATTGCACAACCTGTTCCGGTGTTCCCGCACAGACAAGCTCTCCGCCCTTGTCTCCTCCCTCGGGTCCCAGATCAATTATATAATCGGCCTGTTTTATCACATCCATATTATGTTCTATTAAAACCACCGTATTCCCCTGGTCCACGAGCAGGTGCAGAACCTCCATCAACTTCTTTACATCGGCAAAATGCAGCCCGGTGGTCGGTTCGTCCAAAAGGTAGAAGGTGGCACCCGTGCTCCTTTTGGAAAGCTCCAGCGCCAGTTTCACCCGCTGGGCCTCCCCGCCCGAGAGGGTGAGGGCCGACTGCCCCAGCCGGATATACCCCAGGCCGACGGCCTTCAGGGTTTTCAGTTTCCGTTCGATGGCGGGAATTTTTTTAAAAAAATCATAAGCCTCATCCACGGTCAGCTCCAGAATTTCATAAATGTTCCTGCCCTTATAGCGGATTTCCAATGTTTCCCTGTTATAGCGTTTGCCCTTACAGACATCGCAGGTGATATAGACATCGGGTAAAAAGTGCATTTCGATGCAGATGGTCCCGTCCCCGCTGCAGTTCTCACAGCGTCCGCCCTTTACATTAAAGGAAAACCTGCCGGGTTTATACCCTCTGGCCCGGGATTCCGGAAGTTTGGCCATCAGGTCACGGATCGGGGTAAACAAGCCGACGTAGGTGGCCGGGTTCGAACGCGGTGTTCTGCCGATGGGGCTTTGATCGATGTTTATGACCTTGTCGATGTGTTCCACCCCGCTGACGGACGTATAGGCCCCTTCCGGATAATGACTCCTCCTGACTTTATTGGCCAGCACCGGATACAGCAGATCGGACAGCAGGGTGGATTTCCCGGAACCGGAAACGCCGGTAATTACGGTAAGCGTTCCCAGCGGGAAACGTACTTCTATCTGTTTCAAATTATGTTCACGGGCACCGGTCAAGGTTATGGCCTTGTCCGTTTGCTGTCTTCTCTGCTTTCGTTTTTCAATACGCAGTGTGCCGGAAAGGTACCTTCCCGTCAGGGACTTTTTATCGGCAAGAATATCTTTGAGGCTGCCCTGCGCCACAATATACCCGCCGTGAGCTCCCGCCCCCGGCCCCAGGTCCACGATATAATCCGCGGTGCGCAGGGTCTGCTCATCGTGTTCCACCACCACCAGTGTATTGCCGATATCACGAAGATGTTTCAGGGTGTTTATCAGCCGGGTATTATCACGCTGGTGCAGGCCGATGGTCGGTTCGTCAAGGATATACAACACCCCGACCAGGGATGATCCGATCTGGGTTGCCAGACGGATACGCTGTGCCTCTCCTCCGGAAAGCGTGGCCGCCCTTCTTTCCAGGGTCAGATATTCCAGGCCCACGTTTTCCATAAACTCAAGGCGAGAGCGGATCTCCTTTAAAATCTGTTGGGCGATCTTCACCTGCGTTTCAGACAGGTCCAGGCGGCGAAAGAACTCATGCGCCTCTTTTACGGAAAGCAGGGAAACCTCGTAGATGTTTTTTTTATTTACCGTAACCGCAAGGCTTTCGGGACGAAGCCTTCTTCCCCGGCAGGTGGTACATTCTTTCTGCCGCATGTACCCCTCCAGCCAGTCCTTAATGTAATCCGACCTGGTTTCCAGGTAACGGCGCTTGAGGTCCGGCAGGACCCCCCTGAAATTGGTCGAATACTCCCACTTCCCCTTGCGCTCCTTGTGCGTATAGGTAAAATCGATGATCTCCTTTGTCCCGTAGAGAATAGCGTTGAACACGCGCCGGGGCAGTTTGTCAAAGGGCGTATCCAGGCTGAAGTGATAGTGCCTGGCGATGGATTTGAAAATACTGCTGTACCAGTTTGCCTCCGGATTGTAGGGGGCGATTGCCCCTTCATTAAAGGACAAGCTGGGATCGGGGACGACCAGTTCCGGATCAAACTCCAGGGTAACCCCCAACCCCGAGCAGTCCGGACAGGCGCCGTACGGGTTATTGAAGGAAAAAAGACGCGGCTGCAGCTCGGGGATACTGAGGCCGCACTGCGCGCAGGCATGTGTTTGCGAGAAAAAATTTTCCTCCTCTTTTCCGTCAACATCCCTGAGAATGATGAGTTTGCCGGAGGCCAGCTCAAGCGCGGCTTCCACCGATTCGGCGAGGCGCTGGCGGTTTTCCGAATGGATCACAAGACGGTCAACGACAATTTCAATCGAGTGCTTCTTATTTTTATCCGGTTTTATGTTTTCTTCCAGTAAGACAATCTCACCATCCACACGGAGACGCGCAAACCCCGAGCGCCGGGCGTCATCGATCAGTTTTTGGTGTTCCCCCTTTCTTCCCTTTACCAGGGGGGCCAGAATCTGGATTTTGGAACCTTCCTTGTAAGCAAGAATGGTATCCAGAATCTGGTCAAGGGACTGTTCCTTTATTTCTTTGCCGCACTGCGGGCAGTGGGGAATACCAACCCGCGCAAAAAGCAGCCGCAGATAATCGTAAATCTCGGTAACCGTTCCCACGGTTGAACGGGGATTTTTGTGGGTGGTCTTTTGTTCTATAGAAATGGCGGGAGACAACCCTTCAATATAATCGAGGTCCGGTTTGTTCAGGCGTCCCAAAAACTGCCGCGCGTACGCTGACAGCGATTCAACGTAGCGGCGCTGTCCCTCGGCAAAGATTGTATCGAAGGCCAGCGAGGACTTGCCGGAGCCGCTGATTCCCGAAACCACGATCAATGCATCGCGGGGCAGCACCAGATCGATATTTTTAAGATTATGTTCCCGTGCGCCTTTTATTACTATATTTTTCACTTGCTCTACCCTGTTTTTCCGTTTATGTAAAAAAATACCGAAAATAGGGTAGGCTTGCAAGAGGAGTGATTCCCATTTTACGTTTTATTTTACTAAAAAAAACCAACCCCCCACTCTTAGTATTGCGTTTGTTGGTGATTTTTTATATAATGCACCCCGGTATGAACCAACGAAAGGTGAAACGCGAAAGAAAAACAAAAGAGACCCGGGTGAATGTTGAGGTTAACTTCGATGCACCGGGGAAAATAGCGATTGAATCCGGCGTGCCGTTTCTGGACCACCTGCTGCATTCCATGGCGTTTCACGGTAATTTCAGCCTGGTTATTAAGGCCGGGGGAGATATTGAGGTGGACGCACACCATGTGGTTGAGGACACCGGGCTCGTTTTTGGCGATACCCTTGCCGCCCTGGCCGCGGAAAACAAGGCCATTGCGCGCTTCGGTCACGCGGTCATTCCCATGGATGAGGCGCTCTCCGAGGTGGCCATTGATGTGTGCGGCCGGCCGACATGTGTTTATGACGTGAATTTTCCCCAACATACCGTCGGTACATTTGATCTGCACCTCTTGAGAGAGTTTTTCTTTGCATTGGCGGGCAGGGCCAAAATCAGTATCCATGCACAAACCAGGAACGGGAAAAACAGTCATCATATGGCGGAATCCTTGTTCAAGGCCCTGGGGAAGGCTTTAGGCCGGGCCTATGCGTACAATGAAAAAACAGCAAACATATCAACAAAAGGTACGATATCCTAAAAGTTTTGTAGTTGTTTCCATATGTTCTCCTTCCAAAAAGCAATTGATTTAGGTGGGAGAATTATTTATTATTTATGGTAGATAAAGTAACTATGTGGCATGAAACATAAAGAATTTTTGGAAAAGATCCCGAAGAACGGGTTTTTAAAGCTCACCAGAGAAAAAATTGAGCTCGGCGATCAAAAAAGAATTGCTTTAATCCGAAAAGGGAACGAATATTTTAATCAGGGTAAGTATGATATTGCAAAAAAGATTTTTCTTACCGCTGATTATGCCGATGGATTGGCCAGACTGGGAGAATATTATTTAAAGAAAAAAAACCCCTTAGAGGCCTTCCGCATGTACTGGTTGGCGAAACAACCGGAACAGGTGAACAAAATGATCGAAAAAATGGCGGCGATTATTAAAAAATGGATTAAAGAAGAGAGGTGATACAAAATGGAAAATCATGAAGTACCGCACGATGATGCTACCCCCGAAGTTGATACGGCGAACCTTGTTTCGGAGCTTTCAAAGAAGGGTTATAACTATCTCAAAGAAGAGCTGTTGGAAGAGGCCGAAGAAAATTTCTTTCAAATTCTGGAGTATGAGCCGGAAAACAACTATGCCCTGGTCGGCATCGGTGATGTGGAACGGAAAAAAGGCAACTATAAACGCGCGATTGAGTATTACCGCCAGTGTCTGCAGCATCACGAAGGCAACAACTACGCGTTATTCGGACTGGCGGACTGCTATAAGGCCCTGCAGGAGTACGGGAAAGCCATTGAGATCTGGGAGAAATATCTTGTCCATGATGAAAACAATATTACCGTACTCACCAGGGTGGCGGATGCCTACCGCAAGGTAAAGAATTTTAAAAAATCAAAAGAGGTCTACCTGAAGGTCCTGGAAAAGGAAGCGGACAATGCGTACGCACTCATCGGGTTGGGCCACCTGCACTACGATTTCAAGGAATATGAAGCGGCATTGAAATATTGGGAAAAGATGATGCTGATACACGGAGAAAACATCGACATCCGTGTGCTTACCTCGATCGGCAACTGCCATAGAAAATTAAAAACCTTTGAGAAGGGAATCCATTATTTTGACGAGGCCTTAAAGGCCGAACCCAAGAATTTCTATGCCCTGTTCGGTATGGCCGACTGCTACAGGGGCCTGAATAACCATGAAAAATCCCTGGAGTACTGGCTGCGGATCCTGGAGAACGATCCGAACAACAAGGTCATCCTTACCCGGGCCGGAGACGCGCTGCGCAACCTGGACCAGCTTGAAAAGGCCGAAGAATATTATAAACGGGCACTCAATATTGAGTTTGACACATATGCCGTCCTGGGGCTGGCCCTGATCAACAAACAGAAGGGGAATTTTCTGGAAGCGCTGGAATCCCTGACCGGACTTTTGGTGAACGAAGCAAAAAACCCGCGTCTTTACACTGAAATCGCCGAGTGTTATATGGAACTGGGAAAAAAGGAAAAAGCCTTTGAAATACTCTCGCGTTTTATGCGGACCGGCCAGCGAAACGCGCGTGTCAGCGAAATGCTGGATAAACTGAAAGACTAATCCTTATCCTGTCCATCCTGCAGCA
>Ga0315536_1000953_pt1 | contig 14636 bp, 12 predicted proteins | sample SalMarSW160230MG_FD_203093 | JGI IMG/M metagenome (GOLD analysis project Ga0315536, IMG submission 203093) | Salt marsh sediment microbial communities from the Plum Island Ecosystem LTER, Massachusetts, United States - Salt Marsh Sediment SW1602-30 ... | reverse complement strand
CTGTGGTTGCATTCAGAGGATCAATTGATATGTATGATCCTGAAGAGAATATGATTTACAAAGCACAAGGCGGTATCACGAAGTGGAATTTTACGATAACACATCCCAAAGATAAGAACAAGGTCTATGCTGAAATCAAGAAAGGGGATAAATGGCGAGATGTATTTGCTCCTATGTTCAACTTCAAAGATCGCTATGTAATTCATGTCCTAGACCCGAATGCTCCAAGATTGATGTTACTTGCATATGCAATCATTATCGATAATGTCTATCATGACAAGTAATGCAACAGAATAGTTAGGTCTACAGGGGCAGCTTTTAAAACAATAATGCTCCCACGCAGTTTTAGAACTGCCCCAGTGGCTTAGAGGCTATAGTGTTTCTGTATATTCAGAGATGCAGTCAAAGCGGCTGACTTGTAATCAGCAGGTCGCGCGTTCAATTCGCGCCTGGGGCTCCACTCTTATTCTAATTCTATTTATTATATGAAGTATAGATGCCATAGTATTGCTCTGAATTCAATCCAATAGAAGAGGAGTGATACAACCAGTCCAATTATCGAAACGACTTGGAATGCTCTTTTTCTTGTTTTATGATGAAATCCAAACATTCCAATAATCAAACCTATTGCACCACCAACGAATCCCATGATAAGTAAAGTTGCCTCACTAACTCTCCATCCATCATTTCTGGCTCTTCTTTTATCCCACCACATGGTCACAAGTGCAAGAAAGTTGATGATAACCAGATATATAGCAATTATCCATACTATTGGTTCCTGACTAAACCAAATAATGATGTCCTGAAGGATTTGTAAATTAATCACATCCTTTTCGCAGCATTTTCGAGGGCTAATACAAGGTCTAATTTCTTACCTGTGAGGAAATTGATAGTTGCTCCTCCACCTGTACTGATATGTGTGATTTTTGATTCGAGCTGCATTTTATTAGCCATAGCACCCATATGCCCTCCTCCAACTACTGTTACACCATTACAATCAGCAATAGCTTGGAGTATCATTTCAGTCCCTGAAGCAAACACATCTTTTTCGAAGTAACCCATTGGTCCATTAGCGAAAACAACCGCAGAGTTTGCAATGAGTTGTCTATATTTTACTGCTGTTCTGGATCCAATATCGAGAAATGGATCATCGTTCATTTCAGTAAACTCACAATCTACCCTATCTCCGTTACGTTCCACCGCCGCATCTTCTGGAAGTATAATAACATCAGGGTAATTCGCTATCAACTCACGAGCGGTATCCACAGCATTCTCATACCCTTTAATTGGCGCGGAATATCTCTCAGAGATTTTGCCATTAGCAATAAGGAACAATGTTCCAACAAGTCCACCTAAAACTGCATAGTCAACTTGACCTGTTCCAAGAAGTTTTCTAAGTATCTCTACTTTATCTTCAACTTTGCTACCACCAAGAACAAGTGTCCATGGATGATGATCTGTCTTTGTGGCTTCAGTCAACGTGCGAATTTCTTTCTCTACTAATCTACCTGCTACTGATGGAAGTACTGTTGTGAAACCTACTAGTGATGCTTGCGAACGATGCGCCGCACCAAATGCATCATTAACAAACAAATCAAAGAGGGGATAAAGTTCCTGTACAAGAGCTTCTTTTGCAACTTCTTCTGGAGGTCCTTTTTTGAGTTCACCATCAAAGTATCGCACATTTTGGAGAACAAGGATTTCACCGTCTTTGACTTTGTTTATTGCTTCCTTTGCCTTCTTGCCAAAGATATCATCAACAAATGTTGCATTAAACCCAAGTTTTCTCAGAATCTCAGTGTGTTGTTCTAGTGAGATGAAATCATCACTTCCAGGGCGACCTTGATGGGCCATCAGCACTACCTTACTCTGAGAGAGATCTTCCAACGTTTCTCGTATAGCATAGATTCGTGAGCTATCGGTGATTTTTTTTGTTTCAGGATCAACAGAACAGTTAATGTCGACTCGAATCAGAATACGTTTCCCAATGTAATCCACATCATCAAGTGTCTTGAAAGTGAGTTGCAATCCTCTTCACCTAGTTCTGAATAGAACACAATCTCAATAAAGAGATTGCTAGACAATGTGAATTATTTTCAGAAGTCTCCCAATATGATGGATTCGGCGAATGAATCTAACAACGGTTTTTTGGGAAATCGAATTGGCATAAAATAGCGAGAACCATGTTTTATTGTAATGGGAAGATTCTCATCTGCACAAACAGTAACAAGAGCCTTCACTGCATCAATAGTCCATCCTGTGATATCTATAACACCGGACCATGTTGTTTCTCTCAACATTCGTTCAAACTGAGGCCGGTTCTGCTCATTCACAAATAGGCCTAATGATTCCATGCTGACCTTATTATCATCATTTTCTACTTCAGAAAGAAATAAATCTGGCATCATGATTATAGGTCTTGATTTGCACTATTAAGCACCGAGAGAAGTATCATACATTGTAATATTTGAATTCGCATTCAATAGTAGGTTCTTTTGATCTCCAATATACAGCCCAACAGCCATCTTTTGTCTTTGAGAGAAATACATGATGTTTTTCTTTCAATTCTCTTGCATGTGATATTGCTTCAATCATCCCGTCAAAGACTTCGGAGAGTCTATACACACTACCACCTACTATCTTCCATTTCTTTTCTGTCATGGAATTCAGTATAAATTATTCCTAATAACTCCGTCATAGGATTTGAAAATGAGATTTTTTCAAAAGTGATGGTAGTGTATTTTATGCTGTACAATTTAGATAATGAAGGAGGATTTCTAGGTAGAATTTATGACAGAGGTTCTATGAGAACTATCTGATTGAGGAGAAGATACTTACGCTTCACAACAGTTTCTTTCCATACATCACCAATTTCTATGAAATCAGAGCCAATCTGAAGTAGCACACCCTTCCAAAATCTTTGACGGCCTGCAGCCCAGACTTTCACTGGTTTACCAAGATACTTCTTCAGTTGGGTATGAATATAATTCTCAAGATATGAATCCTCGATTCCTTCCACGATTAAACCACCAATATTGATTCTAGATTGGAAACATAAAAGTTTGACATTTCAATAATCAGCTGCAAGTTTTGAGTCACTGGATGGCAGTAATAGAATGAATGGTGGTGCCGCAGACGGGATTCGAGCCCGCGACTTCGAGATGCCTCATCTGAGACGCGATCTCAATGACCCCGATCTTGTCTTGGGAAACCCAAGAAGATTATGAGTCTCGCGCCCTGCCAGGCTAGGCCACTGCGGCTTCATTTTTCTCATATCGAAGTCTGGCAATCGAGCACACAAAATTCCTCTAATTAACCTTACCGTGAAGTCTATGAATTGAGAAGTTTGTTAATCTCATCAGTGAGGAGTTTCTTGACAGTTTTTCCATCAACATTTCCCCCCAATTCTTTCATGACTATACCCATGAGCCCACCAAATGAACGTTCACCTTGTTCCCGAATAAATTCCGCTCTATCTCGAACAATTTTCCGAATGATTTCTACAACTTCATCAGTGCTTGCCATGCTGAGCCCAGTAGCTGCTAGAGCTTCATGAACGCTTAGACTTGGATTATTAGAGATATGTGTTAAAACATCAGGAATTGCTTGAGAAGATAATTCGTTTTGTTCAACTAATTTGAAGATGTCAATGAAGTGCATTTCTTGCAGATTCTCCGTGGGGACTTGGTTTCTATGAAGACTGACCACTGTGTTTTCAAGAGTAGCAGCAACAAGTGTCGGAGAGACTTCGGTTTCTTTGATAATGCGTTCAAAAACATCAAGATTCACAGAACGAGTTATTTGGTATGCCAAATCTGAGCTTAAGTCGTATTCCTTGATGAAGCGCTTCTCCTTGTTCTCTATGGTTTCAGGCATATTCTTCTTGATTCTTTTAAGACGACTTTCTGTAATCTTTACTGGTCTCACATCAGTTTCTGGATACATTCGCGAAGATCCTGGTCGCGGCCGTGCAAATTTGGATGTACCTTCTGGGAGAGGCATTCTAGTTTCCACAGGTATACCTCTTGTCGCTTCACGTGCACGATTGACTACGGCATTCAATGCGTCCTTACACTTGTTTTTAGATGATGCTACAATAACTACTGCATCATGGTCTTCAGCTTTTACAGCCTCACGAATCGCTGAAATATCTGTATCGGATATTCCATACCTTGGTAATTCGTCAGTATGAAATATTCCACCAACTCCACCCCAGAATTTTGCATAATCTGAGATTTCTGTGCCAAATCGTCGTTGGGGTTGAACTTCGATTCCAAGAAGTCCTGCAAATCCAGGTAATTTAACTGCATAAACAGTACCACCAGATTCTAGAGCCTTTTTGATTACTTTTGACTCACTTTTTGCAAATATTATTGAAACATCAGTGATTTTGTCTTTGATTTTTTTTGCTGTTATTCCACGGTTTTTCAAGATATCACGAATTTCAAGGAGCTTTTCTTGTCTAAGTGCTTCAAATTCAACGGTCGCAGCTAACATATCGAGCTGTTGCAGACCCTTGATTTCTATTATTGCACCATCCTTGATTGATACATTAACATCCTGACGGATTGTTCCTTGACCTCGTTTTACCCTACCAGTTGATCTTAGGAGTAATCCAATGGCAAGAGCTACCGCCTGAGCTTCTTTTGGTGATCGAATATCAGGATCAGTCGCAACCTCAATCAATGGAATTCCAAGACGGTCGAGTCGGTATATTCTCATGTTATTCTTGTCATCATCAGCAATTTTTCGTGCAGCATCTTCTTCTAGACAAATGGTCTGAATTCCAATCTTTTTGCCATCGATTGTTGTTTCCCCACCATTAGCAATGATTGTAGTACGCTGAAAACCAGTGGTATTAGATCCATCAATCACTATTTTCCGCATAGGATGGATTTCATCAACTGGATTCGATTGTAGAAATTTTGCCATTGTTAAGCAAATATCAATCGAATCTTCACACAAATCATGTGGAGGTTCTTCATCAGCTTCAACAAGACAAGTTGTATCATTGTAATACTCGTAACAAAATCGTTTCTTTTTTTGAAATTCAAAAAGAGCGGCGGGATCAATCTCACCCATCTCGCTTTGAGTTGGACGAAGCCTTCGAATGAAAGTATCATCCGGTTCTTCATCACGGGTGATTGATGGGCAATGACAGAACAATTTTCTCTGAGTATCCAATTGTTGGTGAAGTTCAAGACCCACCATCAGACCTAACTTAACATATCTTTCAGTATCTGACACTTCAATACCCTCCCAGTATTTTGTAGTCAGATTCTTCGCTGCGCATGTCAATTTCACCTGCAATAGGCGTGAGAAGAAGTTCTTTGGCCATTTCTGTGTCCTTGCTATTTGCAAGAGCCCACATGAGCTTGACTAGAGCTGTTTCAGGTAACATATCCTCACATGAAACGACTCCAAAATCAAGAAGCTCTACTCCCGAGCGATATACATTCATGTCAGTCCTTCCGAAAATGCATTGACTAGTCATAGCAACGATTAATCCTGTATCAATTGCATTCTTGATTGAATTTTGCAAACTATCTGGAGTATGTCCAAGGCCGGTTCCTTCGATTACAATTCCTTTGTATTCAGCATCAATGAGCTTTTCCACCAAAATCCCATCAATTCCAGGAAATGTTTTCAAAAGAGCAACTTTTTCCTCAAATTTAGCCTTCATCTTAAGTTTCCGGTCGAGGTTTCTCCGTTGTAATGGAGGATGTAGTTCTTTTACAGAATCTTCATCTATTTGGAATAATGGATGTTCATTAACAGATTGAAAAGCATCTCGCCTGCTGGTATGTAATTTTCGAACTTTTGTCCCTCTATGCGCATGAAGATAGCTATCTCCAGTTTCTGCATGCATAAGAATCATGACTTCAGCGGCATCGGCCTTTGTTGCCAAGGTTACAGCACCTATAAGATTCATCGCAGCATCTGATGATGGACGGTCAGATGATCTCTGAGACCCTACAAGAACAACAGGGACTGGGAGGTTTTGAAGTGCAAAAGAGAGGGCTGCTGAAGTGAAAGCCAATGTATCGGTACCATGGGCGATTACAACTCCATCAGTTCCTGTTTTTATCTCAGAAGCAACTTTGCTGGCAATTTTAGTCCAATCAGCAGGCGTAATGTTTTCGGAAAGTACGCTCATAATCACTTTTGCATGAACATTTGCATAATTCTTGAGTTCGGGAACTGTGTCATAGAGATCTTGCGCAGAAAGTGCAGGATTTACAGCACCAGTACGATAATCGACTTTGCTGGCAATAGTACCTCCTGTACTCAGAATAGAAACTCGAGGTAAGTCCTTCTTCTCACCAGATTCTTCCATTTGCGTAGGTCGTTTTCGTGTACCAGGTTTTATTCTATGAATTATAGTTCCTCGATTCAATCGAAGCCCAATGTTGTAACCACTATTAAGTTTGATAATGATATGAGCGGCATCACTCCCAACCTGACTCCGAGGCATGAGCACCCCAGTGAATTCTTCTCCATCCTTCGTAATACTGATTGTATCACCAACCTGTATCTTTGACAGAGATAGCTTCTCCAGAACCAGACCGCTATAGCCCGAATCATCTAGACTCAATGAATTCTTCACCTTCGAGTTATGATTCAAAGATGAAACCTCTGTCATAAAGGCTTTGTCAGATAGTTGAATCTACAGAATTCTGAAGATGACCAATATTCCAAAGAGTATGAAGATGATTCCGACCACACGTTTTACAGTTTTAATCGGAATTCGTTCTGCAATATTGGTACCTGTGAAGGATCCAATTGAGTTCACAATGAAGAAACCAATGATAGCTCCGAGGAATATCATGATTGGGTAAGGTGATTGAGCCGCAAGGGCAAGTGTAGCTATCTGGCTTTTATCACCAAGCTCAGATAGTAGTACAATAGAGAACATTCCGAAAAGTGTTCCGGGATTATCACATGTATCGACTGTTTCTGAATCTGATTTGACTAGTGTGAAAATTCCCAGAATAAGGAACAAAAATCCAGACATATAGGTTATGATTTCCACTGGTAATGTAACAGATAGAATGAATCCAATGATGACTGCAATAACTGAAGAAGAAGCAAGAGCAACCATAGTCGCAAGAAGCACCAATTTGGGTCGACGATATTGAGCACTCAGACACATAGTGGTGAGCATAGTTTTGTCACCTAATTCCATCAAGACAATTAAGCCGATGGATTCGATTAGTGCTTCGAGTTGCATAATGTAGAAAGCTTCCAATTGTAGTTTTAGTGATTAGTGTATGGTCTCAAACAGAGATGTGGTGCGGGAGGAAAGAAGCGGTCATATTGTCGGTATGACCGCCACCACTTTCTGATATAGTAATCTATCAGGCAAGTGATTCAGTGAACCCAGCACCACCACATTTAGGGCATAATGTCCATCCATTTTCACAAAGAGGGTCTGGGCATTCTCCATAGCCATCCCATCCACATTTATCACATGGATGGTAGAATAACATCACTCTGGATTCATCCTTAGTAATATGTTCGGATTTCACCGTTCTAATATCACCACATTCCAGACATTTTCGTTCTTTGTTTGGACAATCATTGTTTTCACATGGTATTCTGCCTTTACCTCCACAGTAGTCGCATGTTTCCTTCTTCTTCTCTCCTATTAATTTCAAAAGTACACCTCAATACAATAGGCCGCAGATAATATATAATCTAGATGTTGAAATTCATTTGAATAAATTAGTTTTAACACAAAATAGAACTAAATTACAATATAATTAGAGGGAAATAGAACGAAATACTCGATGACTATAGATAGCATGATTCCACTGAAAACGAGACCTTTGCTCTTACTCTGATTGATTGAGGATTTTTCACAAAATGTAAAGTAGGATGTAATGAGATATAGTAAATAATGCAGAGATGATAGGAATAATCTTAGCAACTGATATTGCAAATGTGTACCAAAGAGATCTATTGTCTAAATCTGAAATTAGTCTTCTCTTCCATTTCCTCAACGCGGAAAGTAAATCTGTGACATTTCCTTTGACATCCTTTCTCTTTACCTCTCTAAGCCAAGTCTTAGAATGAACCATCATCTCTGATACCATATCTATCATCTTGCTGAGATAGAATCCGCGGAATATGCTACTATGATAAAAGCATAGTTTCTCGAAGTCCTTCAAGAATATCTCTTCGTAACGATTTGACTCCTTATCAGTTAGTTGGCACAATCCTATCTCTTTGAGAATTGCTTTGGTTTCAGAGATTGAAAACATGGGAAGTAGGCGTTTCCTACCCTTAATAAACTGTCATCATTTGCTCATTTTCGTATCAACAAAAAAAATCAACTAAATCAGCCAGAAACAGCATGTAATTTATTCTTGTTGTCATCCGGATATCATTGCTGGGATATTTTTCTAAGAAAATGGAGTGCGGGAGGCGAGAGTTGAACTCGCGGACTCCTACGAGAGCGGATCTCTTATCGTGACCCCATCGTTCAAACGATCTTAAGTCCGCCGCCTTTGGCCAGGCTTGGCTACTCCCGCACGGGTGTATATCTGCGTGTTTTGCAATGGGTAATAAAACTACTCTTGAAGTCTTTGGTAGAGAACAGATTCTTAGGGGGATTTCTTTCTTTTTCTATTGATAGGACGACAATCATCATCAATTAGGAACTTAAGTGTCAGGTTGAAGATTGCATCAGCAGTTGCCCGATCAATATCAAACTGTTTGGAGTGTGCTGAGATAATTCGATAATCATTAACAAGGGTCAAAAGATTATCATGTCGATGTGGAATACATATTTGAAATCGTTTCTTGTTATCAATATATACACCTATGAGTTCACCAAGTGAGAACCTCAAGTTAGATTTGGTTTGTTTCAAGAATTTTGTATTTCGAGACTTCAGAATTGTGAATAATCTCTTTTCTAATGCAACTGCACTATTGATTACTGCAGACCAATAACAGCCTTGAACAAGAGTATGATATGCTTCTTGAATTCGAAGTGTTTCTTCATCATCAAATTTAGAAACGAGGTCTGGGATAATATCTTTAACATTCTTATGAGCATCTAGTATTTTATCGATATTGTCTTTGAATTTTGCATCACTCCCATATGACATATAGAATCCGCCACCAAGTAACAGAGTTGTTCCATACAAAGCTCTGAAACGGTCATCCATTCGGGCAAGAAAATCAGCTATACCTCTTACTCTTTTTTCATAATTACTGAAATTCATCCAAAAGCTTTGTCTTTCTTCCAGCTTTTTTACAAGCTTGGATAATTGTTCAAGCTTTGCATCCGTATTATTCTCATCGGGATCATCTACAATGAATGTATCTCTGAATTTGATAACTATACTTTCAAATCTAAGAGCTTCATCTAGAACTTGCCGTGTCATCTACTATCCTACCTCCAATTATTGAATATTAGCTCCTTTTTTATTTAGTTTTCGAGATGATCTAACGATCCAGATAATCCCTAGCCACTGCAACACCGGCTGAAGTAAGTGATACAACAGGGTTTCGAGTCTTACCGTGGAAAGAAACTAATCCAAGTGATTCAAGATATCGGAGAATCTTCTTCAAGTTCTTCCTAATTCGGTAATTCTTAGCGATTTTGTTCCATTCGCACTTCTTTGCAACATATTGAATTGGCCAGTAATTACCCCCAATAACCCCAGCATCATATATACAGCCAAGAAGGTTCAAGTGATATTGTTCTAATTCTGATTCCATGGGTCCCCTCGTCCTTTCTTTTTAGCATCAGCATAGGAATTCCTCCAAATCCCCGATAATCGGGGCTCCCGGCGTATGAATCACTCAATATCCCTCCCGGCTAGAAGGGGTTAGACATATTGTCTTGGTTATATAATGTGGTTCTAATTATATAAATATATCCACAGTTATACATAGGTCTTATTACAATAATAAATATCTTCTTAAGGTACCAAGTACATACATCACTAGAACTAAGCCAATGACCGTTATTATTTAGAGGAGTGCGCGTAGAATTGTCATGTTTAGAAGAAACTAGAAATGATGAGCGAACTAGTTTGGATGATGCAATTCTCAAAGTTATTGAAACGCTTGAATGTAACAAAGTGATGAACATCAGTCAAATTGCAAAATCAACTGGATTGAACTGGAAAACAGCGGAGAAAGTATTATCGTTACTGGTTGAGGTGTCACTAAAATTGGAAGGAAAAGGAATCGATAGTTACGAAGTAGGTTCATCTAAGATGTTCTTGTTAGTTCAAAAAATTGGGTTAGAGGCACTACCACGAGAAATAAGAAACTTGTATATTAGAAGTGAATTTCCGGAAGCATCAAAGGAGCAAGATGTATTAGTTAAGTTATTGCTAAGTGGAGCAACATCTCCTGATCTTACAGACAAAATAAGCAACCAAGAACTAGTGAAGAATCTACTAGAAAAAAAATGGATTAAGAAGACTAGAGATGATTCAGTATTCTTGACTCAGCTAGGAATCCGAATAGCTCGGGGTACTCTCAAAACTTATCCTGAATTAATTCATGGAAATTCGAATAATGAATGAAAACTTTAGACAACATTTGGATTATGGGAAACTCTATGAATTCATTCGAGCCTATGAACTACAATTCCATTCAGACTCCTTTGTAATCCCATAGGTCAATCAATCCCTATGATTTAGTTATGCTATACCTCTTATAGATACTTGAGAAACTAATTCGATTGCTATTCTTTTAATCGCCTTGACTTCGTCTTCAATTACGCTTAATGTTTTATCATCTAACCTTACCGGTTTATGCTTTCCAGGAAATTCTGGATTAGAATGAACAATCGCACATCTGAGATTATAGATTCGTTCTGATAAACTAGTAAGTAGTTTTTCTCTCTCCTCCGCATCACGCTCTTGTTTTTTCATCCGCTTCAGTTTACCTATTTCTTGATCTGATAAATGAATACTATCTGGGAAGATAACTGGTTCAAGTGTGTGTCCTCCTGATAACTCGAACTTCTTTTCCAAATGCTCTCTATGATCTTTTTCAAAATCTTCGAAGAACTCATCTGTCAAAATTGAGCTTAAAACACGATGGAGTTTCATTAGCTCGGACTCTCCTTTGGAGGTTCGTTCTTCTGCTAAACGAAGGATTCTAGCCGTATATTGTTCTTTTTTCGTTAGGAAATCAGGTCTTGTCACAATACTGGAAATGTCTTCTGCTGTTTTTCTATGAGTTACCTTTTCGAAAAGGTATTCCATTATATGATAAAATGATAAAAATTGAAAAGGCGGCAACTGAGAGGACTCTGCAGTTATCAGGTATTGTTCAAACATACGGTTGATTTCTCTAAATATAACTTCAGAAGGTAGAATAATTTCTTTTTCTGTATCTTGGGTTAACTCGTAATAATCAAATCTAGGTACATAAAGGAGTTCTTTGACATGATAATAATAGTCAAAAAATACAGACCTTATAATTTCCAGTGGTCTATTTTTGAGATAGTTATCCTCCTCTTGGTGAGGTATTATTATTATATATCCAAGTTCATAAAAACAAGAACTTGGAATAGGATTCCAATCTGATTCTACTGTTGTCCCTTTAGACTGTATTACTTTTCTATCCTGACTTTGAGCTGATATAGTAATTCGCATATTAGCTGTTTGATATTCATCATAAGCAAAACCCCCAAGTATACTTGATAGTACAGCATCATGCATTAGTGTATTGAATTCTCCTGATTCAAAAATCGGATCTGTTCTTACACTAATAATATCATTTTCTTTTGTTTTACGAGGAGTTGTTTCTTTTAATTGTTTTACAAATTCATCATGACTCTTCTTTATGTAAGGAGCAGGATTATGAAAATCCATATTATCAGTCACATATGTTAGAGCTTGAAAAGCTTGTAAGTCCGTGCTACTGATGCGAACATCATATTTCTTTCCTTCAATATTCATTAGAAATTTAATATCATGGTCAATAATAGGTTTGAACATACTTGATTGGTTGAATGATGCAAAGATAGAGTTTCTAATTATCATTGCTTTGTAGTTTTCTATTAGCTGAATATCTTGGAAACCATTAGTATTTGCTAGAATGAAGGATAGATGCTTTGTGTTATAATACCAAGCAGAAATTGATTTCTCTTCTCTGTCTTTATCAAACTGCAATCTTTTGATACCATCCACACGAATCATCAACTCATCTAATTCAAAATGTAGATGCGGATATTTGCCACGAAATAAATCTAATTCATCATTCAAATTTGGTTCTGATTCTTTCTTTGGTTGTTTTGTTTTACCAGTATCTTTTGATTTCTTATCAGTCATTTTATTCAAGACCTTCGAATTGAAACTCCCTACTAATCAAGTATGTCAGTAAGTAGAATTTCGCTTTATTATCGTTCTACAGATGCCATTCAGATGATTAGCGATTTTATAAACATAAGTTGATGAAATAAAAAGGATTTGTGTCATTGATATTTTTTGAAAGCATACAAAATTGTTTATTTTCTGATTAAGTAATATTTTACGGAATCAGAGGAAATCTCTGAACTCCTTCGAACCCACGTCGTCGTCAGAGTGGTATTGAATCATTTATCCTTTATAGGTTTACAGAACTAGTTACCATCGACCTGTCTTCTTTTTGCTATCTTTATGGAGTTTATAGTGTGATCCCCGTTTCATCACTTCAAGATTACTCCGGCGATTGTCTGTTTTGTCGCGGTTCTTGTGGTGGACAACCTCACCCTTTTGAAGTTTCCTTCCTAGTTTCCTCTCTGCGACATGTCTATGCACAGATTTTCCAGAGTCAGCAAATCGTTTGTACCCTTTTTTATCCTTCTTGAAAAGACCCATATTTGAAATTCCTCCTATCTGTTATTCATACTCAATTCTTAAGAATCTAATTCGTCTTTTCTTACTGGGTTAGCTGTAGACAAGGATATGATTCCACTTCGGAATCAGAGGAAATCTCTGAATTCTGGTAGTGAAAAAGAAGTATACGTGGCTTAATTGGAATCTCCATCATCTGTCGTTTCTCTATTTCCTAGGAATGCAGATTCAATGTCTTCCCAAGTCATATAGGCCCAATCCATTGCCCAATGTACATAGCGATGATGTTTATTGCATACTGGAGCCCATTCATCTCTCTTGAGATTCTGCAATTTCTCTATATCCCATGTGTCCCCTTGTTCATGGGGGTTTCCATCCTTTCTATGAATAACCAATCTTTTATCTTCTGGAATTTCTCCGCAGAAAAAGCAATCATCTCCAAAGATGTTACTACGCATTTCCTGTGCCGCTTTAGTGGCAGCAACCCTTGCCTCTTCTTCTTCCAATTTGTTTTCCAAACTTTCTTCATCCTTTGAATTGGTCTTATTGTCATCTTGTTGCTTACCTTGCTGTGCCATTTTTGCTAATTTTTCATAGTCAATACTCAAATCATCGTTAGTCCAATGCGCTCCTCTATGACACATAACACAGAGTGCTGCCCAATCTTCAGGGTCCAGTTTTCGAAGTCCTTTTAGAGTCCACAGCTCTTTTTCATCATGTTTTTGACAATCTTTTCTATGAATCGCAATTTTTCTCTTTTCTCGACCAACCCCACAGATTCTACAAGTAGATCCAAACATTTCATCGCGGAGGTCTTTCACTTTATTCTGATGGCGTAATGATTTTTCTTTCCTTGCCTTTTCTCTTTCTCTGTCTGAATTGTATCCTCGTTTTCTGATGACAACACCCAATTCCCTCAAATAATTCCCAACTTGGTGACGAGATAGTCCCATACGCTTACCTATTTCTTCTTGTGTCAAACCCTTTTCATAGAGTCTACGTGCCTCTTCAGGGTCTCCCTTTCTTGCACGTGGAATGCTTTTCCATCCATACTTATCAAAGGTTTTCCGAACGGTAGAGTACGATATTCCTAATTTCTTTGCAATATCCATCTTTGAAAGCTTGGACGCATAATACAATCTTCCTATCTCGAGGTCTCTTTTGCTATATTTCTGAGCTTCTATTCCTAATTTTGCAAAGACATCGCTAATTTCCTTGGGAGTTACTCCCAACTTCTTAGCTATTTGTGCTTGACTTAGTCCTTTGGCAAAAAACAGTCGACAGACTTCTTCAGATGATAGTTTCTTTTTCTTCTTTGATTTTTGTTTCTTCTTCGTTTCTCCTTTTGTAGTAGGACCATCTTTTTGATGATATGGGTCAACCTTTGACCCTCCTCCCGACACCTATAGTTCCTCCAATTTGGGGAAACCTTCTCTCCAATCTACATCTCCCTTCCAATCACTCCATCTTACACGTTCAGATGAAACTTTCAACCCATCAGGATATTGTACACTAACGCTGGCTTCATCAATATGCACAAAATCACTGAAATCTTCTCGACAATGGTGAGGGTCCTCGTCAATGTGGTGCAAACGTTTCCTAAAAGCTGTACTTGCTGGACCTTGATACCAGAGTATTTTCAAATCATCAACTTGAACTGTTTCGTTGTTATTATCCAAACTCATTTTTCGTTGCCATCTTCTACCAGCATTGAGAAGATGTCCCCATTTCCAAACACTTCTAGGATCTTCTTCCAAATCTCTTGCTGATTTACATGCAGAGCACGAACAAATTGTCAAAGATTTTTGATTTCTTATATCGCTTAAT
>Ga0315536_1000950_pt1 | contig 14677 bp, 12 predicted proteins | sample SalMarSW160230MG_FD_203093 | JGI IMG/M metagenome (GOLD analysis project Ga0315536, IMG submission 203093) | Salt marsh sediment microbial communities from the Plum Island Ecosystem LTER, Massachusetts, United States - Salt Marsh Sediment SW1602-30 ... | reverse complement strand
CTGGCCGATTGGCAGATCGCCGAAGAATGCGAAAACAACATGAAAACGATCTACCAGCTTGCGGAAGAGCTCGGCATCAAGAACGAGGAATTGATACCGCACGGGCATCATTACGGCAAAGTGGATTTCGAGGCGGTGCTGGAAAGGCTGAAGGACAAGCCGGACGGGAAATACATTGACGTCACCGCCATCACCCCCACCCCGCTTGGCGAAGGCAAAAGCACCTCCACGATGGGCCTGGTCCAGGGTTTCGGCAGGAGGGGGAAAAGGGTCACCGGAGCCATACGGCAGCCGTCCGGCGGACCGACGATGAACATCAAGGGAAGCGCGGCGGGCGGCGGACTCGCTCAGTGCATACCGCTCACCCCCTTCTCACTCGGCCTCACCGGAGATATAAACGACATCATGAACGCACATAATCTCGCCATGGTGGCCCTCACCTCCAGGATGCAGCATGAATTCAATTACGATGACGCCATTCTGGCGACCAAGAAGCTCAGGCGGCTCAATATAGATCCGCGCAGGGTGGAGATGGGATGGATCATCGATTTCTGCGCCCAGGCTTTGAGAAAAATCATCATAGGCATCGGCGCCTCAAACGACGGATTTATGATGGAATCAAAGTTCGGGATCGCGGTAAGCTCCGAGCTCATGGCGATACTGGCGGTTACGACGGGCCTCGCGGACATGAGGGAGAGAATGGGCAGAATCGTGGTCGCGTACAATAAAAAGGGCGAGCCGGTAACCACCAAAGACCTCGAGGTCGACGGCGCCATGGCCGCATGGATGTTCAACGCCGTCAACCCCAACCTGCTTCAATCGCTCGAGGGCCAGCCGGTGTTCGTCCATGCCGGTCCTTTTGCGAACATCGCGATAGGACAATCCTCGATCGTTGCCGACAGGCTGGCGCTCAAGCTCTCGGATTACCACGTCACGGAAAGCGGATTCGGGGCGGACATAGGATTTGAAAAATTCTGGAACCTGAAATGCAGATTCAGCGGCCTCAAGCCCCACTGCGCGGTCATCGTCGCCACGGTCAGGGCCCTCAAGAGCCACGGTGGAGGCCCCCCCGTTCCTCCCGGGAAGCCCCTTGATCCGGCCTATTCGAAAGAGAACGTGGGCCTCGTCGAAAAGGGATGCGAAAACCTGGTCCAGCATATCAACACCGTGAGAAAAGCGGGCATTAACCCTGTGGTCTGCATCAATTCGTTCCATACGGACACAAAAGACGAGATCGCGGCCATTAAAAAACAGGCGGAGGCCGCGGGCGCGAGAGTGGCCGTCTCCAACCACTGGCTCCGCGGCGGCGAAGGCGCGCTGGAGTTCACGGATGCGGTCATCGACGCATGCAATGAAAAGTCAAATTTCAAGCTCCTGTATGAGCTCGACACCCCGTTAGGCAAAAGGATTGAGATGATCGCCAAGGAGGTGTACGGCGCCGCAGGGGTAAGCTACACGCCGGAGGCCGAAGCCAAGCTTAAGAGCATGGAAAAGGACCCCGAGATGAGCAAGCTCGGGACCTGCATGGTGAAAACCCACCTCAGCCTCTCGCACGATCCCACCATAAAAGGCGCGCCCAAAGGGTGGACCCTTCCGGTCAGGGACATCCTGACATACAAGGGTGCGGGGTTTGTGGTGCCGGTAGCGGGCGCGATAAGCCTCATGCCCGGGACCGCCTCCGATCCGGCATACCGGAGGATCGACGTTGATGTTAAGAGAAGGAAGGTGACCGGCGTATTCTAATACATAAAAGTAACTATTCAGACATAATAATAGAATCGCCGATTCATGCAGATGAATACTGATTTATTGGCAGAACAACAAGTAGTTATTGCGGCATTGAATAATATTCATAGTGAAAATGACTTGTTTGCCTTAAAGCAACAAAGTTAAACGTTTGGTTACTCAATTAATAGAGGAATGTATAAAAGAAAAAAAATGCAATGTTAACAATATGTATATCTGCGTTCATCGGCTGTTATCATTACTCTTTTCAAGATTAATAGCTGAGAAGTTACAGAAAAGGAGAACTGCATGAGTGCCACAATTATAAGCGGAAATGAGATCGCCAAGCAGATCAGGGAGGAACTGAAGGCCGAGGTAGAAGATCTTCAGAAAAAACAATCGATTCAGCCCGGCCTGGTCACGATTCTCGTCGGACAAAACCCCGCTTCGATGAGTTATGTGACGGCAAAGCAAAAAACATCAAAAGACCTCGGCTTTTTCTCCATTCAGGACAATCAGAATGAAAACATTTCAGAGTCAGATCTTCTTAAATTAATAGACAAATACAACAAGGATTCTAAAATACACGGCATACTGGTTCAGCTCCCACTCCCGAAGCATGTCAATGAAAATAAGGTGCTTTACGCCATTGATCCGGACAAGGACGTGGACGGCTTCCATCCGGTCAACGTGGGAAGATTGATGATCGGAGAGGCGAGGTTTTATCCCTGCACGCCCTATGGAATACAGCAGCTCCTCGTCCGGTCCGGCACGAAAATCGAGGGGGCCGAGGTCGTGGTGGTCGGGAGAAGCAACATCGTCGGCAAGCCGATCGCCATGATGCTCGTCCAGAAAAAAGAGGGCGCAAACGCGACCGTTACCATATGCCATACCAGAACAAAGGACATGAAGACCCATACCCTGCGCGGGGACATCCTGATCGTTGCCGCGGGCGCGCCGAAGGCCGTGACCGCGGACATGGTAAAGCCCGGGGCGGTGGTGATTGACGTGGGAGTAAACAGGGTCGGCATGACTCCGGAGGGAAAAGCCATACTGCAAGGCGACGTAGACTTCGAAACAGTAAAGGAAAAGGCAAGCGCGATAACTCCCGTACCGGGCGGCGTGGGCCCAATGACGATCACCATGCTCATGCTGAACACGGTCAAGGCCGCAAAAATGGCGGCAGGCATCGGGTGAGGGCTATGACTCGACCTCACTCCCCCTTCTCTAACTTATACCCACAAATGTGTAAGAAAAGAGGGATGAGGAAACATAAGAGATGTGGAGATAGGGTGTGATGTTGGGAGGGGGTACGAGATTGAAATTACTTGAGGAGGATAAAATTTATGGAATATAAAGAAGTGCAAAAAAAGGACTTTACCGGCAAGCAGGTTAAAGTTCTTGACGCGACGTTCGAGAAGGGAACCCCGGTAACCATCGGGGCTGGAGAAAATTTAGGCTGGAGAAAAAATTTTCAGACCAGGAACGAGATGATGAAATACTTGAAGGCCGGCGAAAGATACTGGTACAGCAAGGAATGGTACGGCAGCGAAAAGAAGAGGTAATTCCCAATAATGCTAGGAGGATTGTAAATGCCATTTGAAGCGCCAAAAATCGATTATACGGGGAAAATCAAGGAAATAACCCTAGGTACGGGGGCTAAAGCGGTGAAGGTAGGGGGCTCGACCTCTTATCCCTTCTATCTGTTTGAAGGCCAGATGCCGAACCCCCCGCGGATCGCAATGGAGGTGTTCGACTATGAGCCGGACGATTGGGCCGAGGCGGCGGTGGAGCCCTTCAAGGACGTCATCGGCGATCCGGTGGCATGGGCGAAAAAGAACATCCAGGAGTACGGAGCGGAGATGATCGCCCTCCAGCTTAGAAGCATCGATCCGAACGGATTGAACAGGAGCGCCCAGGAGGCGGCCGAAATCGCAAAGAAGGTCATCGATGCGGTCGATGTCCCCGTAATACTCTGGGGCGTGGCGAACCACGAAAAGGACACCGAGGTCCTGAGGCTGATATCCGAAAGCTGCGACGGGAAAAACATTGCGTTAGGCCCGGTTGAAGAAGAGGATTACAAGCAGATCGGAGCGGGGGCGATCGCGTACAAGCACACCGTCATCGCTTCGACGCCGATCGACATAAATCTCGCCAAGCAGCTGAACATACTCCTGGACAATCTCGGCGTGCCCCCGGGTAAGATAATCGTCGATCCGACGACCGGCGCGCTCGGCTACGGCCTTGAATATACCTATTCGGTCATGGAGCGGGACAGGATGGCCGCGCTCACGCAGCAGGACGAGAAGCTTCAATATCCCCTCGTCTGCAATGTGGGATACGAGGTCTGGAAAACGAAAGAGGCGAAAATGAAAACCGGCGAAGACCCGAAGCTGGGAGATTCGAAAAAACGGGGGATCATAATGGAGTGCGTGACAGCCATGAGCCTCCTTCTCGCCGGCGCGGACATATTGATCATGAGGCATCCGGAATCGATAAAGCTCATCAGAAAAATGATAGCCGGCCTGACCTCCTGAGAGAGCGGCAAAAAATTCAAGAAATTGCTTGAATAACTTCGCGCCCATGCGTATATTGGTAGTAAATATTGTATTTGTGTCAAAATTATAATAATTACAAATTTAATGTTACATTAATGCAATGCTCAACCATTGAATTAATAAAGGAGTAGAAATGCCTGAAGAAAAAAAACATTATTCGGATGCCGCCTCCAACCAGGCCTATGAACATGCAAAGAAAGACAATATAGTTACCATATACGACAGGGCCGAAGAGATGAAACCCTGTCCCATCGGCTCGGTCGGAGACTGCTGCAAGAACTGCGGAATGGGCCCGTGCCGAGTGCCTGCTCCCAAAAAAGCGGGTGAAAAAAGAAAGGTCGGGCTCTGCGGAGCGACCGCGGAAACCATTTCCGCCCGTAATTTCCTGCGTATGATCGCGGCCGGCGCCGCCGCCCACTCCGACCACGGCCGGGGCGTCGCTGAGATTTTCCTCGCGACGGCGAAGGGCCAGGTGCCGGGCTACCAGATCAAGGACGAGCAGAAGCTTCTCGCGCTCGCGCTCGACTTCGGGATAGAGATCGAAGGCAAGGACACCAACGCGATCGCCGTGGAGGTCGGAGAAAAGTCGCTTGCCCAGTTCGGCCAGCAGGAAGGCGAGCTCCTTTACGTTAAGAAGGCGCCGGAAAAACGGCAGGAGATATGGAAAAAAGCAGGAGTGACGCCGAGGGGAATCGACAGGGAGGTCGTAGAAATCATGCACCGGACCCATATGGGCGTGGACCAGGATTATATGAACCTGATCAAACAGGGGACGCGCGCGGCCCTGGCCGACGGCTGGGGAGGCTCCATGATCGCAACCGATCTTCAGGACATCATGTTTGGCACGCCGGTTCCGGTGTACGCCGAGGTCAATCTCGGCGTTTTGAAAGAAGACCATGTCAACGTCATCATCCACGGCCACGAGCCCCTTCTCTCGGAAATGATCGTCGTGGCGTCTCAGGATCCGGAGATCCTAAAATACGCCGCATCCAAGGGGGCGAAGGGGGTGAACCTGGCGGGAATCTGCTGCACCGCGAACGAAATACTCATGCGCCATGGGATCCCCATCGCGGGGAACTTCCTCCAGCAGGAGCTGGCGATCACCACGGGGGCGGTAGAAGCCATGGTGGTCGACGTGCAGTGCGTGATGCAGGGGCTCCAGAGCGTCGCCTCATGCTTCCACACGAAGCTCATAACGACCAACGAGAAGGCGGATATAACGGGCGCCACGCCGATCAAGTTTAACGAGCACGACCCGCTCAATTCGGCCAAGGCGATACTTAAAGCGGGCATCGACAACTTCCAGAACAGGAAAGGCGTCACGATTCCGGACAGCAAAAATACGATGATCGCCGGATTCAGCCACGAGACGATAAACTATCTTCTCGGCGGAAGCTTCAGGGCGTCGTACCGGCCGCTGAACGACAACATCATCAACGGCAGGATCCGCGGAATCGCGGGGGTCGTCGGCTGCAACAACGCCAGGACCGCCTGCGATAACAACCACCTCACCTTGGTCAAGGAGCTCATCAAGAACGACGTCATCGTCCTGACCACCGGATGCAGCGCGATCGGGTGCGGCAAGGAAGGCCTGCTCACGCCCGAGGCGGCGATGGAATTCGCAGGCCCGGGCCTCAGGGAGGTCTGTGAAGCGGTCGGCATCCCGCCGGTGCTGCACATGGGGTCCTGCGTCGACAACAGCAGGATCCTCATCGCCGCGACCGCGGTGGTAAGGGAGGGAGGACTCGGCAACGACATCTCCGATCTCCCGGCCGCGGGTGCGGCGCCCGAATGGATGAGCGAAAAGGCGATCTCGATCGGGCAGTATTTTGTCGCTTCCGGCGTGTACACCGTGTTCAGCGGAAGCTCATTCCCCACCACGGGAAGCCAGGAGCTCACGAAATACCTCTTCGAGGACCTGGAAAAGGTATACGGCGGCAAGTGGGACTTCACCAATGATCCGCTCGAGATGGCGCGGAAGATGATCGAGCATATCGACAAAAAACGCAAGGAACTCGGAATCGACAAGGCGAAGGGAAGGGTGCTCTTTGACATGGCGGACCGAAGAGAGCTTGCGTAACCTGCATGAATATCACTCTAGTGTGAGGAGGAATCCAAAGTGTCAAAAATTATCGCGTCAGCGGCAATCAACGGTGCCTACAAGATAGTGGGCAATGCGGAAAAAAAGGTCAAAGAGGCCATTGACAAATTCGGGCCGAACCAGGACATCGCATTCCCCAATACGGGTTACTACCTGCCCATTATCTACGGCATACTGGGATATAAAGTGGAAAAGCTCAAGGACATGGAGCATGTCATCAAGGTGAGCAAAAACCTGCTCCCCCCGCCGGTCAGGGAAAAGCACAACCTCCCCTACCTCGGGCCGGTGCTTGATGCGGGCATGGCTACGTTCTTTGCCGAAGAGCTGGAGGAGGCGATCAAATACATCGAGAATCCGGATATCTACGTCCCGGGAGAGGATCCCAAGGACGATAATATATGGCTCGGCGCGGCGGACGACGTCATCATGAGGAAACGGGGCGTTGAATTCGTCGACGGCACCGCTCCCGGATTTGCAGCCATGCTCGGCGCGCCTACCGACAGTAAGACCGCGCAGAAGATCGCGCTTGAGCTTCAGGAAAAAAACCTCTACGTATTCATGGGAGCGAACACGGAAGGGAAAACCATGTCCGAGCAGCTCGTCGAGGAAGGCGTCCAGATCGGCTGGCCGACCAGGCTCGTGTCCTTCGGTCCCGAGGTGAGCGCCGCGGTCTTCGCCATCGGTTTCGCGACAAGGGCGGCCATGTCCTTCGGGGGTATCGAGCCGGGGGATTTCAGAAAGATCCTCATCTACAACAAGGACAGGGTGTTCGCCTTCGCCATCACCTTCGGGTATGTAAGCGACGAATGGTATGCAAACGGAGCGGGCTGCATAAACTGGGGCTTCCCCGTAATCACGGACTCCCCTACTCCCGAGATCCTGCCCACCGGCATATGCACGTATGAGCATGTGGTCGCCAACATCCCCCACGATCAGATCGTGTCGAAGTCGATCGAGGTGCGCGGACTTAAGGTCACGGTGACCAAAGTCCCGGTCCCCGTCTCGTACGGTCCCGCATTCGAGGGGGAAAGGGTCAGGGGCGAGGACATCTATCTGGAAGCCGGAGGCGGAAGGACGCACGCGGTCGAGCTGGTAACCTCGGCCGACATGGATGCGGTGACCGACGGCAAAATCGAGGTAAAGGGCCCCGACCTCAAGGACGTAAAACCGGGCAGCCAGCTTCCCTTCGCCATACTTGCGGAGGTAGCGGGAAGGCAGATGCAGCCGGATTTTGAGCCGATCCTGGAAAGGCAGATCCACCATCTGATTAATTACGCCCAAGGCGTCATGCATATCGGCCAGAGGGACATCGCATGGCTGCGCGTCAGCAAGCAGTCGGTGGACAAGGGATTCAGCCTCTCGCATATCGGCTCGATCCTTCACGCCAAGTTCCATCAGGATTTCGGCAAGATATTCGACAAGGTGCAGGTCACCATTTATACTGAAGAGGACAAGGTCAACGAGATCCTTGCGAAGGCCAGGGCTATCTATAAACAACGCGACGACAGGATCGCCGGGATGACCGACGAAGACACGGACCCGTTCTATTCATGCACCCTGTGCCAGTCGTTCGCCCCGAACCACGTGTGCATCGTCACTCCTGAAAGAACCGGGCTTTGCGGCGCGTACAACTGGCTTGACTGCAAGGCCTCTTACGAGATAAACCCCACGGGACCCAATCAGCCCGTGCCGAAGGTTGCGGTCATCGACCCGAAATACGGGGTGTGGAAGGGCACGGAGGAGTTTGTCGCCAAGGCCTCGAGGGGAAACGTCACCACGGTCGACGCCTACAGCATCATGAGAAATCCGATGACGTCATGCGGGTGCTTTGAGTGTATCGCCGCGGTCCTGCCCACCTGCAACGGGATAATGACGGTCGACCGGGACACCTCCTTGATGACGCCCTGCGGCATGAAGTTCACCACCCTCGCCGGCAGCGTGGGAGGCGGAAACGTGACTCCCGGTTTTGTCGGTCACAGCAAATACTTCATCACGAGCAAAAAGTTCATCGCCGCAGAGGGGGGATTGAAGCGGCTCGTGTGGATGCCGAAATCGTTAAAAGAAGAAATCAAGGAACGCTTTGTAAAGCGCGCCGAAGAGATAGGGATACCGGATCTTCTTGACAAGATTGCGGATGAAACCGTGGCCACGACCGAAGCCGAAGTGCTTGAGTACATCACCCAAAAGGGGCATCCGGCGCTGTCCATGGATTCTATATTCTGATCGTTCTATATAGAAATTTTCATGATGAATATGCCGCTATAGATTTATCCGTGAGATATCTTTCAGAATCGGTAATTACCTCCCGAAAGGTGGGGTTATGCCATTTGCGGCGGCGAAAAATCCCGATCATGAAGAAATAAAAAAGGAGAAAACCATGGCACTCTCAGGTATTGAAATTTACAAGCTGTTGCCCCAGACCAACTGCGGAGATTGCGGCGTGCCCACATGCCTGGCGTTCGCGATGAAGCTTGCGGCGGGACAGACGGAGCTGGCCAAATGCCCGCACGTGTCCGAAGAATCGAAACAGAAGCTCGACTCCGCATCAGCACCCCCCATTCTTCCCGTCACCATAGGCAAATTCAAGACCGGCGGGGAAACGGTTCTTTTTCGCCATGAGAAGACCTTCGTCAATCCGACCGGGATCGCGGTTCTCGTGACCGACAAAATGGCCGATGGCGATGTCGACAAACTCCTGACGAAATTCAAGGAGCTCAGCTTTGAGAGGGTCGGATTGACCCTCAGGGCCGACCTCATTGCCGTCAAATCCGAATCGGGCGACGCAGGGGCCTTTGAAAAGCTTGTCGGCAAGGCCAAAGCGGCTGCAGGAAACGGCGGGTTGATCCTGATGGGCGACAGCGCTGAAGTGCTTGGCGCCGGACTCAAGGCGGCGGCGGACCAAAAGCCCCTCCTGTACGCCGCAACGAAAAACAACGCTGATGCGGTTGCGGCCCTCGCCAAGGAGCACAAATGCCCCGTCGCCGTTAAGGGGGAGAATATCGACGAGGTGATCGAATTGACGCAAAAGCTCACGGGCATGGGCCTGAAAGAGATCGTCATCGACACGGGCTCAAGAAAGCTCCGCAATGTGTACGAGGACCAGGTGATCCTCAGGCGCGCGGCCATCAAAAAAGGATTCAGGCCCCTGGGATTTCCCACGATCACCTTTCCCTGCGAAATGACCGAGGATTTCATGGAAGAAACCCTGATCGCATCGGTATTTATCGCCAAATACGGCGGGATCGTCGTCCTTTCGGACCTGGAGGGCCACAGTCTCTTTCCTCTGCTCGTCCAGAGAATGAACATATTCACGGATCCGCAGAGACCGATGGCGACCGAACAGGGGATATATCCGATCAACAATCCCGACGATAATTCGCCGGTGCTTGTCACCACGAATTTCTCCCTCACGTATTTCATCGTATCGGGCGAAATCGAGGGGAGCAGGATTCCCGTGTGGCTGATGGTCATGGACACCGAGGGCCTCTCGGTGCTTACGGCCTGGGCCGCGGGAAAATTCGCCGCGGATGCGATAGGCCTGTTCGTCAAAAAATCGGATATTACCGGAAAGATAAAGCACCGGTCTCTTGTAATTCCGGGCTATGCGGCCTCCATAAGCGGTGAGCTGGAAGAGGAGCTTCCCGACTGGAAGATTACAATCGGGCCGAGAGAGGCGGCGCACATACCGGCCTTTTTGAAACAATTCAAAGCATCATAAGGAGGGTGGCAATGGGAAATTTCATTCGCATCGGTGAAAATCTTAACGTCATGTCCAAAGTCCTAGGACCGGCGATGAAGGAGAGGAATCCCGGACCGATTCAGGAAATGGCGAAAAAAGAAACCGAAAAGGGCGTGGACTACATCGACGTCAATATCGGTCCCGCTCGAAAGGACGGCGCGGAAATGATGCCGTGGCTGGTTAATGTCATTCAGGACGTGACCGATACCCCGCTGGCACTCGACACGACCAACATGGAGGCGATGGAGGCGGGTCTGAAGGCGTGCAAGAAGGGAAAAGCCCTCATAAATTCCGTGTCGCTGCAGACATCGCGAATTGAGGCTGGCCTCAAGCTCGCGGAAAAGTACGAGGCCGACTGCATCGCCCTTCTCTGGAGCGATCAGGGGATGCCCCGCGATGCGAATGAGCGGGCGATGCACATCGTGGACTTTATGACAAAGGCCGCGGAGATAGGGGTCCCGAACGAAAGGCTCTGGGTGGACCCGATCGTATCGCCGATATCCGTGGAGATAAACCAGGTCAAGGCATGCGTTGAATTCATGGGCATGCTCAAAGAGATCGCCCCGGGCGCGAAATCAACCTGCGGGCTTTCAAACGTGTCAAACGGGGTGCCGGACAACCTGAGGCCATGGCTCAATATCACCTATCTCATAATGTTGATCAGGAACGGTCTTCTGTCCGCGATCGTCGACAGCTTCGACAACACGCTCGATGACATCGTGAGCGGCAAAAAGGAAAATGTCGTCAGCCTCGTTCAACGGATAATGGACGGCGAGAAGGTCGACATGAATTCCTTGAGCCCCGAAGAGGCGAAATATGCAAAGACCGTGAGGGTTCTGACCGGCGAATCACTGTTCTCAAACTCCTGGCTTGATATATGACGGTGTATGATTTTATACGGGGGCCGCTGCTGTGGTTTTCCTTCATTGTATTCATGGCGGGCCTTTTATTCCAGATCTATAAAATCTTCTCGATTACAGAAAAAAAAGAGCGCCCCAAACTCATCAGGGAAGAGGCAAAAAAGAGCGGCCTCGCGGGAATAAAAAACTACCTTACCGGCAAATTTTCACGAGTCAATGTAAAAGGGACGATCCTCGGCACGCAGCCGCACATGGCTCTGTTGAGCGCTGTATTTCATGCGTGTCTCATCGTAACGCCCTTCTTTGTCCTGGCGCATAATATCCTTTTATTCGAATCATGGCGTTTCAGGCTGCCCAGCTTTTCCGAATCGACGACCGACATCCTGGCCATTATTTTTCTCGCGTGCGCCTTTCTGTATCTGCTCCGCCGCATATTCCTTCCAACGGTCCGGGCCGTATCCGAAATCTATGACTATATCCTCCTTCTCATTGCGGCGGCCCCGTTTGTAACGGGCTTTCTTGCATATCATCAGCTTGGCGATTATAAAACGATCGTCATCCTTCATATACTCTCCGGGGAATTAATGCTGGTCGCGCTGGGGCTCACCAAACTCGGACATATGGTCTTTTTCTTTTTTGTCAGGACTAACATAGGGTCGGAATACAGCTTCAGAGGGGGCTCCCGCTCATGGGAATAACCTTCATCGGAGAAATCAATGAGTACCAATGTGATTAACGGGATTGACCAGTCAAAAATCGTACAGATGCTGAAACAAAAAAAGCAGATGAAGGTTTTTTTGTCCATATGCGCGTCATGCGGATTTTGCGCCGACAGCTGCTTCCTGTACAGAAGCTACAAGGACCCGCGGTACATGCCCTCATATAAAGCCATAAACTCCCTCGGAAGATTATTTAAAAAGAAAAAAAGGGTCACGCGCGCGATGCTGGAGGAAATGAGCGATCTGATCTATGGGAGATGCGTCATGTGCCGGCGCTGTTACTGCCCGCTCGGGATCGACATATCCGCCATGATCTCATGGGCAAGAACCATATGCCGCACGCAGGGAGTATATGAACGATACGACATCGATCCGATGGGAAGAATAAACAAGGCGGCCGTGTAAAAATCAACGATGAAAACGATTGGCAGAACAGAATTCCTCGGCATACTGATCATAGGCATCATTTCATTCACCATGTCTATTGTGAGCGCCCAGCCCGATGAAATAATCATCAACGACTCGCGTATTTTCAAACACCCGCAGCGTACGCCCGTCAGGTTCCCCCACGGCCTTCACATGGGAACCGTCCCGTCATGCAAAGACTGCCACCACGTGTACCGCGACGGCAAAAACGTGCTTGACGAGTCAGAGCTGACTGAAGGGAATCCGAAGATACTTTGCTCAAGCTGCCATGCGCTCAACAAGGCCGATGGTAGATTGGGACTGATGGACGCATTTCATATTCAATGCATCGGCTGCCACAGGGAATTGGCCCTCAAGGGTAAAAAACCAGGGCCGCGGCTCTGCGGACAATGCCACCCCTGGCGGTGACACCGATCGGGATTTTCAGGAGGCTCCAATGGTAATCGCAAAACGTAAAGATCTCGCCGAAATACAAGACGCAATCTCGGGATACAAAAGAATTCTCAACGTCGGGTGCGCCGGGTGCACCGCGGTCTGCCTCGCCGGAGGCCAGAAGGAGGTTGATGCGCTGAACCTGGAGCTTGCCGAACTGTTCAAGGAGAGCGGCGACCCGATACTGATCGAAGGATATACGGTCGAGCGCCAATGCGAAATGGAATTCAATAAGGAGCTCGATCCGATGGTGAATCGCTTCGACGCGCTGCTTTCCATGGCGTGCGGCGCCGGCGTCCAGTTTATTGCCGAACGCTTCCCGAAAAAACCTGTTTTCCCGGCCCTGAACACCACATTCATCGGGAACAACAGGGACGTGGGATGGTTCGAAGAGATGTGCCGTTCATGCAATGATTGCCAGCTCGCATACACCGGCGGGATATGCCCGGTCACCAAATGCGCGAAGAGCCTTTTCAACGGTCCCTGCGGAGGGACCAACAAGGGCAAATGCGAGGTCGACAAGGACATCCCCTGTGCGTGGAATGATATTTATGAAAGGCTTAAAGCGCAGAACAGGCTGGATAACATAATAAAGATAAGGGCCCACATGAAATGGCAAAACCAGATCCAGGGAACGGTCATACAGGATGCCTACAAGGACAGATATGTTAAATAGCGCATTTGTTCGATGCAGTCAGATCCATGTGTGTGCCTGTTTTTAAGGACGGGCGGGTCTTTCCCTTGTTCTTATTAAATATGAACAAGGGGGGGAACACGATTTTTTCCAGAGGAAACGTTACAATATGAAATCAGGAAGCAATCTCGAAAAACTGCTCAGTGCGGGCGAATTCGTGGTAACGGGAGAGCTGGGCCCCCCTCACGGCAACGATCCTGAAGTCGTGAAAAAAAAGGCTGAGCTGCTGAAAGGTAACGTCGATGCGATAAACATAACCGACAACCAGACCTCGGTGGTCAGGATGTCCAGCATCGCCACCTCTGCCCTTCTCGTGCAAATGGGGTTCGAGCCGGTGATGCAGATGGTGTGCAGGGACAGAAACAGGATTGCGATGCAGAGCGATATAATCGGCGCAAACGCGCTGGGCATACGGAATATGCTTTGCCTGAGCGGCGATCATCAGACCTTCGGAAACCAGCCCTTTTGTAAAAACGTGTACGATATCGATTCAATGCAGCTCATATACACGGTCAAAAAGATGAGGGATGAAAACAGGATACTGGATGTCGACAAGGAAATGGGAGGCGAGATAAAAATGTTCATAGGCGCGGCCGCGAATCCTTTTGCCGAGCCGTTTGAGTTCAGGCCCTACCGTCTCAAGAAAAAGGTGGAAGCGGGGGTGGATTTTATCCAAACCCAGTGCATTTATGACATGAAAATCTTCAAGGAATGGATGAAGAAGGTGCGTGACCTCGGACTGCATGAACGATGCCACATCCTCGCAGGCATCACCCCGCTCAAATCAGGAGGTATGACGCGGTATATGGCGACCAACGTGTCCGGGGTCATAATCCCGGAGGAGATAATAAACAGGATGGCCGGCGCCCCCAAGGGTAAGGCCGCGGAGGAAGGGATCAAAATCTGCATTGAGCAGATCGAGGAGATACGCGGTATCGAAGGCGTGCACGGCATCCATCTTATGGCGATCGAATGGGAGCATATGGTCGGTGAAATCGTAGGCCAGGCAAAGCTCCTGCCCCGCCCTTCTCCGCCCCAATAAACAGGTAATGAAACAATTGTGTCCTCATGCGCGATGAGGGTGCGTCAAAATGGGAAATGAAATTCTCTATAATACCGAGGGCATATCCACGGAGAATGCCCTGAAACAAAACAATTACGAGATTGCGTACAAGAAGGCTTCTGAGGCGCTGGCAAGAGGAGACGCCGCCCAAATAGTCAATGCAAGCGGCGCGGGATTGGAACATATCCACGGTGCTCCGCACATCGTGGTGCCGTTCCTAAGCAATGATGTCCTCATCATGCATCCGGAGGTTTCAGTCTCCTACCGTGACACGACAACCGAGGTCCCCCTCTGGTTGAAAATTCTTACCCTGCACTATCTCATTTATTCAAAAGGGACGGGCGAGACCGGCGAACAAAT
>Ga0315536_1000946_pt1 | contig 14694 bp, 14 predicted proteins | sample SalMarSW160230MG_FD_203093 | JGI IMG/M metagenome (GOLD analysis project Ga0315536, IMG submission 203093) | Salt marsh sediment microbial communities from the Plum Island Ecosystem LTER, Massachusetts, United States - Salt Marsh Sediment SW1602-30 ... | reverse complement strand
TTTGCCCATTTTTCAGCGGTTTTTCTCTTTTTTTCATTCTCACATTTATAACCTTCATTGACTAAAAGTAAAATTCCATTATTCTTCAATACTCTGTAAATTTCTTTTAAATCACTAATTAAATCTGCCCAAAAATAATACGCTTCAAAACCGGAAACCAAATCAAAAGTATTTTCATTAAATGGAAGCGCTGAAACAGAGTTATGATATATCTCAACATGTCCACTATTGATAAATTCTTTATTAATCTCTTTACTAACTTCCACAGAAGTGGTCGAATAATCGACTCCGATAACTTTTCCATCAGTCACACACTTCGCGAAATAATTCACGTTTGCCCCACCTCCACATCCTACATCTAAAATAGTCATATTAACATTTAACGTTATAATAGATAGCCCCCACTCTGCTAGCATTGCATGACCTCTGTTCATTCCTTTCGCAATGTTCTTTCCAAACAACCCTCTTGGATTTCTTACTTGATTGACTAAATATCTTAAAAATCCCATAAAAATTCACAATCTTTAAAAATATAATGCCTTTTTTTTTATGGTTTTATATTATAATAAATGTTATATACTTTTTTTGGTCATAATCCTTATAGTTTTAAAGAGATAAATTAGGTTAATAATATGAATACAAGTGAAGCTTGGATAATATTTAACAAATTAATTCATTATATTTAGATCTAAAAAACTTTAAGCAATCCAAACTATTTAAGTAATAATTGCTGAAGACAGTCAGAACTATGCATATTGAAACTGAAAAATTTCTCACTATAATAGCTGAAAAAGCTCAATTATTGGAAGGTGGTGAGGGTGTTAGGTCAATACTCCTTACGATGTTTCGTTTTCCTTCATTAAAAAATAAAAAAGTTTCACAGAAGACTGGAATCGCAATCCCAGCATTAGCAGCTGTTCGGGGTGAACTTGTAAAAGCGGGGATTATAGAAAAAAAAAATTATCTCGGTGAAAATGGTAGAACATGGATTAGCGGAAAGTTAAACTTAAAATTTGAGAAGGATCCACTTCCAAATAATTTTAACTCGTCTATAGCTGAAATTCCTGAAGAATTTGCTTATCTGAATAAAATTGAAGATTTTTTAATTAATCGTCCTGATCCAAACTTTGCTTTAGACCAATCTCACGCCACTTCATCTACAGTAGTAAATCGTGCTCTTTATCTCGTAAAAAAAGGGGAAATTGAAGGCAGAAGAATAATTTTCCTTGGTGACGACGATGCTACATCTTTAGCTGTTGGGTTGTTGGACTTAGCAGAGGGAATAACTGTTCTAGATACAGATAAGAATATATTAAATTTTCTTTCAGAAAGTGCAAAATCACTTTCAATAAAGAATTTTAAAGCTATATTTCATGATCTTAGGGAACCATGTCCTAATCACATTTTAAACCAATTTGATGTGGTTGTAATGGATCCCCCTTATACTAATGAGGGGTTAAGATTATTTTTAAAAAGAGCTAAGCAAGTTTTGAAAACTGAAATTGAAATTGAAGGGATAAAACACAATGTGTTAGGTAAAAAATGTCTTCTATGTTTTGGAAATAAGCCTCCCGAAGAAATGAAACAAATTCAATTATCAATTTTGGATCATGGATTTGTTATTAGAGAGATGATCCCTTACTTCAATATCTATAAGGGTGCTAGCATATTAGGTCAATTTAGCCATTTATATTACTTAGAACTTACAGAATCGACATTGAAAGAGGATAGTTTAAATTTAAAATTAAAGTCAATATATACTTCTGAAGTAAAAGTTCAGGATGAAATCTCATTCCGTCCCATAGGAGTGCATTTTATCGGTGAAATGCATTTTAAAAATCAAGCAAAATTGCTGAAAAATGAAGAGCTCCATAAAATCTTTATTGATGCTTTAAATGAAGCTGATTTGATTATCATTGATGTTTACAATCATAATTACAACCCTTATGGATTTAGCGCTGTCGCAATTTTAAAAACAAGCCACGCAAGTATTCATACCTGGCCAGAACATGGTTACATCAGTTTAGATATATTTATCTGCGACGAACCATCAAAAGGATTGAAGGTTATCAAATTCTTGAAAGAAAAAATTCAACCGACAAGATCTGAATTTTTCTACATGGAGCGAGGCATTGAGCCCAGTATAGACTATAAACCTATTAATTTAGGGGGTGAGGATACATAACAATATTATCTCTCTTTTTATATAAGAAATCATAATTTATTCATTAATAATTCCTTTTTCCATAATTCTCACTTCTTATGACAGCAGTTATAATTAAATCAAAAAATCTAGTTGGTACGTTAAACGAAAGTTCACTTCATAGAGAACTAAAAAAGATTTATAAGAATTCAGGAGACGAATTAGAGGTAAAAGTAGGAAAACATCTCATAGATATTGTAAGAGAAAATTTGTTAGTAGAGATTCAAATAAAAAATTTCTCTGCTATCAGATCCAAATTAGAACATCTCTTGCAAAATCATAGAGTTTTATTAGTACATCCCATAATTCGCGATAAATGGATCTTGAGTGTCGATTTAAAAACCAATCAAGTGATGCGGAGAAATCTTTCACCAAAACATTGTACATTTGAAAATATATTTGAAGAGTTAATACGAATTCCCCATCTCATATCACATCCAAATTTAATAATTGAATTGGTATTAATTCAAGCAGAAGAAATCCGGGTAAATGATGGTCAAGGAAGCTGGAGAAGGGGAGGATGGAGTAACATTGATATAAAACTAATTAAAATCTTAGAACGTAGAGTATTCTCAAACTCAAAACATTTTCTCGCGTTGCTTCCAGAAGATTTAAACGTTCCTTTTACCAATAGAAACCTTGCAATTTATTTAAAAAAGCCTATTAAATTAGCTAGTATGACAACATACAGTTTAAGAAAAATGGGTCTAATTGAGGTTGTGGGTAAAAAGGAGAGATCATTACTATTTAATTTCGTGAATAATCGAATTTAGTCAACTTATCTTAAAATTTTCTAATGTATGGTAATTCTCTGTAGAGTCCTTCATAATCTAATCCATATCCCACCACAAAAATTTTCGGAATCTCAAATCCTATAAATTGAAGATTATCAAACAATTTCAAAGCATGTACTATACGCAAAACTAATGGAATTAAAACACGAAAAGTCACGAAATACTTGGAAGAACGTTTTTTCAATTGTTACATTCATTTCTGTTACCATTTCACTGATGCTTTACACTCTTAATTTAGATTTCACTATTCCTATAATAAGTTGGAGCATTTCTTTGCGTCATGGATTACTATTATTAATTAATGTATATTATGGATTTAGAGAATAAGTTTCACCTTTTTTTTTATTATTTCATAATTATTAACACATCATTTTTATTGCAATTCTTATGGATCCTATTCTGAGACATAATAACCAGATCTTAGTTTTTTCGTGTTATCAACACAAATGAGGATTCGAGGCTATCATTTTTATATAACTTAAAACAAATACTATATTGTACTAAAGAAAGGAATTTCCAAATCTTGGCAAACATTGGATTTCAAGGTGGTAACATTTCGTACGCCTGATTAAGCCCTCTATTAAACCAAAATGATGGTTTAATTATCTCTTACCCTTAATAATACGCTGAGATTAAGGAACCTTTCATTACTTTTTTTCCAAAAGATATTTTGATTAAGAGATAAATTTTACTGTTAAACTTCCGTTTAATTAAAAAATGAAGTAATAATTTATTATCTTGTTCCTACTATTATTGATTTAATTGATCAAAAATAAGGAAAAGTATGTTTAAACAATGAAAGCAATATGTCAACAATGTGGAATGATCCGATCAACGAAAGATTTAGTGAAATGTAAGGATCGAAGTTTTTTATGTTTCTCTTGTTGGAATAAAAAACGTAAAGAAAATGGATTTGCTCGAAATTTTTAGAATTAGGACAACCGCATCAAAATTTATCTAATCATATGAAACCAGATAAGTGTATTTGGCCAAGTTAAATTTCCTGATTTTTAAATCCTCTTTTATAGATGATTCATCTTTTAAAAGAGGGATTTTAATGACAACTTTATAATCTTCTAAATATAAGTTATTATAAAAGCAATTTTTGTACTTGTCCCAATCTAAAAACATACTGATTGCTATCGCATCTTTTTCAACTGATGGGACTACCGTCATAATTTTCCTCCAATTTATTTATTAAATTAATTTTATTCACAATTATCCAAAAATTTTCGTTTAAAGTAGGCAATCTTAACCCATTACCGCAATGAATAGTGAAGGATGAATGATACACGCATAGTTAATTGAACTTACTAATAACTATAGTAAATAGATAAATAGCATATATAATTGTTTCGATTATAAAAATCAATTAAATAGATAATAAATGAATGCATGCATTACCTTAATATCGTCATAAACGATTTATATTAAGATAATTTATTTCTCATGCAAAATCGTTATATGGAGAATGGGAATTAAGAATTGATGAAAAAAAAATCAGGCAAGGATAAAGAGTTAGGATTTAGAATAATAGAAAAACTTTTAGGAGATTCGCATAGATTAAAAGAAAAATATCCCCCCATTTCTTATATTGTCAATGGTAATCCATCAATACTTCAGATAAATCGTTTGTATGAACTTTTGGGAAATTTAAAGCATTTTTACGTGGTTATTGCAAAATCTAAAAGTGGAGAATTGAAACATCTTATTTGTATAACATTAGCTTCGCAAAGTTCAGATTTCCTTGTGAGTTTAGCCAGAAAAACTATAAAAGATGAACCTTCCCTTCGATTGCTTCAATTTTCATTAATACCAAAACACTTGAGGGTGAATTTATTGTGTTTAAAGGAAATCGAGCAAGAAGATGATCTACAAGGCAGTATCACCCTATTGAAACAAGTAAAAAGTAGATTCCGAAAAACCTTAGAAAATATAACATCCCAAATAGATAATTTTTAAAAAACACAGATAATATAATTAATAAATAATATAAAGATTATGAAATAATTAAAATTTTGAAATCTCATGTCTTTTCGTGAAAATACCGTAAAAGTAATTGCCACAGTTGGACCAGCCTCAGATTCAAAACAAGTGATCAGAGAATTGATTGATGCTGGAGTTGATTTATTCAGATTGAATTTCTCACATGGTACTCATGATGAAAAAGAAACCATATTCAAGAGAATTAGAGAAATAAGTGATAAAGTTGGAATTATTGCGGATATTCAAGGCCCAAAAATTAGGGTTGGGAAGTTCAAGGATGATCAAGCGTTTACATTAAATGTTGGACAAGATGTAAGAGTATATGAAAAGGAAATTGAAGGGGGTGGGGATAATGAGAAATTTTCAGTACCTTTAGTAGGATTTTTAAAGGGAATGAAAAAAGGTGACAATTTCTATGTAAATGATGGGATCATAAAAATCAAAGTGAAAAGCATCGAACGAGATCATCTTGTAGGAGAAATTATAGCAGGTGGAATCATTAGTAATAATAAAGGAGTTAATATTCCCACCAGCCATTTAAAAGCTAAAGTTCCTACCGAAAAAGACATCAAGGATCTAGAATTTATCGCAAAAATTAATCCTGATTTCGTGGCAATTTCCTTTGTGAGTGGAGGAGACGACGTGCTAACAGTAAAAAAAATGCTTGAAAATTATGGGAATAGTGAGATAAAACTAATTTCAAAAATTGAACGTCCCGTTGCTATTGACAATTTCGAAGATATATTGGAAGTCTCTGATGGGATCATGATTGCTCGTGGAGACTTAGGAGTCGAGATTGCTCCGGATCAAGTTCCATTAAGACAAAAGGAATTGATAACTAAATGCAATAAAGAAGGAAAGCCAGTTATTGTTGCAACTCAAATGCTTGAATCAATGATAAATACTCCTGTACCAACACGTGCAGAAGCTAATGATATTTATAATGCGGTTATAGATGGAACTGATGCGGTAATGCTTTCTGCTGAAACAGCCGTAGGAAAATATGCAGTAAATTCTGTTGAAATGATGAACAAGATTGCCTCAACAGCTAGCTCGCATGCTCCAATAAGATCGCCAGACAATTATGACTCCAAACGATTAACACATACCCAGACCCTTGGTCATGCAATACATGATTTGGCAATAGAAATGGAAGCATTGAATTTTAGAGGGAAGATCTTAGTAATAACGAGACAAGGATATGGAGCTCGCATGATATCTAAATTCCGTCCCCCATTACCGATTATTGCAATGACACCTCACAAGCGAACAGCAAGAGAATTGACCTTAGTATGGGGCGTTCAAGCAGTTTATATTGAAAATATTGATTTCTTTAATTTAGATGCTGAAAGCTTAATTGAAGAATCCGTGAGATTTGGTGTTGAACTTGGTATAATTGATGAAAATGAGCACGTTATCATCTTGCTAGTCTCTCGAAAATTTCAAACGAGAGGAAATCTAGTAGGTTTATATTATGTTGGAGAAATTCTCGAATCAGAGAAAAAATAATATCAACCATTCCTTTATTTAAATGTGTACATGCTATTTTTTTCTAAAAAAAACAATTAATTTTATATTTAAAGACTAAAATATAGAACATAAGTTTTTGTTTTAGCATAGATTTTAATTTGTAAATATTAATAAAATTAAAATATTAATATAAAAACGATTGAGGAAAAAAAAATGTCTGCAGAACCGCAAGTAAAACCAGAGTGGCAATATGCTTCTTTAGTATCTGGATTAGGAAAGTGGGCTTGGATCTTTGGATTAATTAATGGAATAATTGAATTAATTTGGGGTATTTATTTAATAATCGTAGAAATAAATCTAGCTGCTTTATGGGCATATTTGGGATATATTCCTGCATTTTTTAGTGGGGCTTGGGCTATTATTGGTGCAATAATTCTAATCTTCATTTCATTTGCAATTATTAAGCCTAAATTCTCTAAAAAATGTGCTGAACAAGATTGGGAATCTTTATATGGCTGGACACTCCCATTAGGAGGTACAAAAATTCCATGGATGTTGATTTGGGGAATAATTTTCACCATTTTTAGTTGGTATTATTGGGGAGGACTTTTTGTACTATTACCTGCAATTTTACTAATATTCATGGGTCCAAGAACCTATAACTGGTCATAATAAATCTAAATAAAAAATACCTTTTTTTCTTTTTTTTGTCAATAATTAGTCCTATAAACACAGAAATATTTTTTCCATTTCTAATTTTAATATTCATTCTTATATCAGAAGGCAAGAGATTATCTACCAAAAATGATTAGAAAGAAATTGCTGCATTTCTTTTCCATTTCTATATCCTTTTTACTCAAAATTTCTGAATTATTTATTTATCCTTCCTACTTTAAGTATTATTATCAAATTTGATAATTGTTAAATTTTCAAAATAAAAAAAATGCAAGCAAAATTAAAATGGTTTGGAACTGCTAATTACATCCTTGAATTGGGGAATATCAAATTACATTTTGATCCTTTTTTTTTACGAAATGAATATGCTTTCCCTAAGTTAAAGACAAAAAAAGAAGAAATAAAGGATGTTGATGCAATTCTCATTTCACACGGTCATTTTGATCATATTACAGAAGCGGGATGGCTTGCTGAAAACTTAAAGATACCCGTGTATTGTTCTGAGGTTGCGAAAGAAAACATTATTAACTATGCAGAAGGGAAAATAATTGAAGATCAAAAGCATTCAATTTCGGAAGATACCAAAAACATGATAATCCCTTGTAAATCCTTTGATAAAATCCAGATTTCTCCAGATGTCTCGGTTGAATTGATAAAATCTGAGCATATCAAATTGGATTTGGTTACGATCTTATCACGATTATTTTCTTGGAAATTTTTAAAACAAATTCTATCCATGGCTCATATAGGTAGAGGATTTCCAATGGGAGAGGTTTTTGGGTTTAATATTACATATTTGAATAAAAAAATAATCTCATTTGGAAGCCTCTGGCATAAATATGAGGATGAACTACGGAAACACGAAAATTGTGATGTTTTCATAGTACCACTTGCAGGAAATAGTAAGAGACACATTGCTAGGAAAGCAGGAAAAATGGTTGATATCCTGAAACCAAAAGTAGTCATTCCCGTGCATTGGGATAACTTTTACCCTCCAATTAGTCGTCTTGAGAATTTAAATCCATTTTATAAATACATGGAGGCACGTCATCCAAATATCCTTATCATAATGCCAAAAATGGACGAAGAGATCATAACCGAAATTTGATGAAATTAGGAATTAATCATTAATTCTTCACTCTTATTTTATTTTTAAACCATTCTTTACATGACTAATTTACAACTTGATTATTCCTTGTTAATTACTCTAAGATAGGAGATTGAGATAAAATGGGTCTAATTGTGATAGAAAATAAATTAGAAGATATTATTAATAATTATGTTGAACCAGAGAAGTCATTTTATGAATTTCAAGATCATGTTATCCCTATTTCATCAATAATCACAAAAAAAATAGCAGAAGATATCTATTCGGGTAATGAGGATATTGCTTTTACAGATCGTCATCCGATATATAAAAGTTTAATAAAATTGGAATTTGAAGAAGCAATATTTTCTTATATAGATTCTCAAAAATCATAATTAACTTTTTTTAATCATCTAAATATTCAATTTTATCAATCATTAAGATTTTTATTGGAAGATTATTAAATAATCTAATATAATGTTGATATTAATTTCTTATAATATTGTATTCAAAGTGATAATAGAATCATGACAAAAGTATTAGCAAACAATATTGAAATTGAATATGATACGTTTGGGGATCCATCAGCAAAACCGCTTCTCTTGATAATGGGGCTTGGTACTCAAATGATTGGATGGTTGCCAGAATTCTGTGAACTTCTTGTTGATAAAGGATTTTTTGTAATAAGATTTGACAACAGAGACGTTGGATTATCTAGCAAACTTGGAGATTTGGGAGTTCCTAGGGTAATGGAAGCGATTTCTAAAATTCAAAATGGAGAAAAAATCACTTCTCCGTACAGTTTAGAAGACATGGCAGATGACGCAATTGGTCTATTAGACCATCTTAATATACAAAAAGCTCATATTTGTGGTGCTTCGATGGGTTCGATGATCGCCCAAGTTATTGCAATTCGACATCCATCTCGAGTTTTAAGTCTCGTTCCAATAATGGGATCGACGGGAAATCCTGAACTACCGCAAGCAACTCCAGAAGCGATGCAAGTTTTAATAGTACCAATGCCGACAAAAAGAGAACGAAATATTAAAGAATCAGTAAAGAGAGGAAGAATACTCTATGGTAAAGGCTTTCCTTATGATGAAGAATTGAGAGCTAAAATTGCTGCTGAAGCTTATGATCGTAGTTTTTATCCTGAAGGTTTTTCTAGACAATTAATGGCAATCTTAGCAAATGGAGATCGTAGGGAAAAATTAAAATCTTTAAAAGTTCCCACAATGGTGATTCATGGAAAGGACGATCCTCTGATACCAATGGAAGGAGGAATTGATATTTCAAAAAATATTCCTGGAGCGGAATTATTACTCATAGATGGTATGGGACATAGCTTACCTCCAGAGACATGGCCACAAATTGTTGATGCTATAGAAAAGAATGCTGAAAAAGCATATAATTAATCTTTTTTTTTTAACAATTCATTTAAATTTTAAAATTTTTCCTTTAAATTATAACCATTTAGCTTTCAGAGGTTTTCGTGCGGGAATTCTATAATAGTGAGCTTTTGGATAACCTATTGCTAATGTATAGCATGCTTGGTGCTTTGTTGGGATTTTAGCCATCTTTCCTATTGATCGGAATTGATTGAAAAAAGTTGTAATATATCCAAGTGAACAAGTTCCAAGTCCTAAAGTTTCTGCAGCTAACATGATCTGAGCTGCTGCCAATGTACAATTCTCTATCAAAGAAAGCGAATTCTTAGGACTATGAATGATAATTATCTCTGCATTCCGATGCCACACTTCCTCTCCTTTCTTTATCATCTTCAAACTTCTCTTAAATGATGGAATAACATTAATAATTTTATTCATCATATCTGGAGAAAAGACTGAAGCTAAGGATTCTTGTCCTTTTGGATCTTCGAATTTTTCAACAAGATTTGTAACTTGAATTGTGCATTCTTTAGATATTGAAGCGAGTAGATCTCTATCTTGTATGATTGTGAAAAATACGTTTTCTTCATTATGTCCCGTAGCAGAATATCTTCCTGCTACATCAAGTATTTTCTCAATAGTTTCCTTAGAAACTGGTTTGTTATTGAATTGTCTCCTAGATCTTCTTGTTTTAAATAGATTGCTTAAAGATTCAAAGCTAGGTAATTCCTCATTAGTTGGGGCATCAATAAGAATCTCATTTTGATGACTTTTCAATCTAATGGCATTAACGGGGCATACAGCAACACATTTTCCGCACTCTATGCAATATTCTTCCATTTCTTCATGAAAATGCATTTTATCTGAATCAAAGTAATAATAATGACATTCATTAGCGCAAGCTTTACATCTTGTACAAGATTCAATATCTACAATCACTTTAGAATTTTCTAACATGATTAAACATCTTATTTGTAATGTATTATTCTAGAATTTGAAATTCAATTTATGAATAATGATGATAGGATTAGATTTAATTTTTTCTGAAAAGTTTAAGTAAGCGTATATAGTATTAATACTGAATTGGCTTTCAGCCAGAAAACAATTTATAATTTATCCAATTTACCTTATTTACACTTTCTTCTAAAATTTATTTCTTTAAACTATTATTATTAGAGAATTATATCCAATTCAGTGATTCAGTATCAATTTATTACTATCTGGTGACTAATAATTCGAAAACGATACCTTTAAATATGTCAATTAATATATGTAAAGTATTGATTGACATAAAAACATTGACATGGTTAGATAATAATTTATGTCAATTTTATTTAAATAAATAATTTGATTGATAACTATGAGAGAGTTGAATAATATGGTATTTGAAGATGATTTCTTTAATGTTCGCAAGTCATTAGAAGATCCTTATCGAAAAATTGCAATTTCGAAGAGTGAATATGAAAGACTTCAACAAATAGCAGCCAAATACGAAACTTTGCTAAAGAAATTTCAACGTATTGAGACAGAGAAAAGTCAGCTAGAACAAGAAATTGAACTTCTAAAGAATGATGGACGCAAATTAAAGCAATTAGAAGAGGAAAACGAGAAAATGCTAAACTCTTTGCTGCGAACGAGAGCAGATTTTGAAAATTACAAGAGATCGATTGATAGAAATAATGAGAACTACCGACAGAAGGCTCAAGAAAGAATCATGCGAAAGTTAGTTAAACATGTTGAAGATTTAACAAGAGTGTTGAAAGTATTAGAAACCCTTAATATTGCTGGTTCAATAAAGAATGGATTCGAAATGATTTTGCATAATTTTACTAAAATTCTTGAAGAAGAAGGGGTAAGACCAATGAATTGTGTGGGAGAAAAGTTCGATCCCTTCAAGCAAGAAGCACTTTTAGTGGAGGAAAGGGATGATATTCCCGAAAATACCATAATTGAAGAAATTGATAAAGGTTATTTTATTAATAATGCAATTTTAAAACCCGCAGGGGTAAAAGTATCAAAATTAAAATCAGAATAAAAAAAAATAAATTTAATTTAAAACAGATAGGTGAAAAATATGGGAAAAATAATTGGTATAGATTTAGGCACGTCAAATTCAGCTGCGGCTGTATTGATTGGTGGTAAGCCAACAATAATACCTAGTGCTGAGGGTAATACAATAGGAGGAAAAGCTTTTCCATCTGTAGTTGCCTTCACGAAAGATGATCAGAGGTTAGTAGGAGAACCTGCGAGAAGGCAGGCTATATCGAACCCTGATAGGACAATTACTGCAATTAAAAGGAAAATGGGAACATCATATAAAGTCACAATTGATGGAAAGAATTATACTCCGCAGGAAATTTCTGCCATGATTCTAAGAAAGATCAAGGAAGATGCCAGTGCTTACTTAGGTGAAGAAGTTACTGAAGCCATTATAACGGTACCAGCATACTTTAACGATAACCAACGACAAGCCACGAAAGATGCGGGAAAGATCGCGGGATTGAATGTTAAACGTTTAATCAACGAACCAACTGCCGCAGCTATAGCTTATGGTTTGGATAAGAAGGATGCACATCTAAAGATTGCTGTATTAGATCTTGGAGGAGGAACGTTTGATGTAACCATAATGGAGATGGACAATCAAGTCTTTGAAGTAATTTCTACTGCAGGAGATACGCAATTAGGAGGAACAGATATGGATAAAATTCTAGTAGAGTTCTTGGTTAGTGAATTTAAAAACCAAGAAGGTATTGACTTAGCAAGCGATTCAATGGCAATGCAGAGAGTTCGAGAAGCTGTTGAAAAAGCAAAGATAGAATTATCTACATCCGTTTCTACAGATATTAACTTGCCTTACATAACAGCTACGAATGCGGGACCTAAACATCTCACTATGACATTAACTAGAGCGAAATTGGAACAACTTATTGATCCAATACTCCAACGATTAAAAGCACCAATCAGTAAAGCTTTAATGGACGCAGGGTTAAAAAAAGGAGATGTCGATAAAGTCATACTTGTTGGGGGTCCTACGAGAATGCCAAGTGTTCAGAATATATTTGAAGAATTTATGGGAAGAACTCCAGAACGAAGCATTGATCCAATGGAATGTGTAGCTATGGGAGCCGCCATACAAGGAGGCGTGTTAACTGGTGAAGTAGAAGATTTATTACTCTTAGATGTCACACCATTATCACTTGGAGTTGAAACTCTTGGTGGCGTATTTACCAAGTTGATAGAACGAAATACCACGATCCCAACGAAAAAGGTCGAAACCTTTTCCACTGCAGCTGATAATCAACCAGCTGTTGAAATTCACGTGCTTCAAGGGGAACGATCGAAAGCGGCTGATAACATTACTTTAGGCAAATTTCATTTGACTGGAATACCTCCTGCTCCAAGAGGGATGCCACAAATAGAGGTCACATTTGATATTGACCAAAATGGAATTATAAATGTTTCAGCAAAAGATAAAGGAACGGGTAAAAGTCAGTCGATTACTATTACAGCATCTACTAAAATGTCTGATGATGAAATTGAACAAAAAATCAGGGAAGCAGAAAGAAATGCGGAAGACGACAAAAAATTCAAAGAGTTAATTGAAACCAAGAATCACGCAGAAGCCTTAATATACCAGACAGAGAAATTATTGAATGAAAATGAAGCCGTAGTTGGAGATTTGAAAGCAGGTATTCTTACAAAGATATCAGACGTTCGATCTGCCATGGAATCAGGAGATGTAAAACGAATCAATAAAGCAATGGAGACTCTACAGAATGCCTTGCATGAAGTTTCCACCAGAATGTATTCTCAACACCAAGGAGCACCTCCAGGTGGAATGGGAGGCAATCAAGGAGGACCTAAAAAAACACAAGATGAAAAAGAACAAGAACAATTTCGAAAGGCTTCAAGTGAAGATGACAGTGTAATTGATGCAGATTATGAATAATTTTTTTTTTAATTTTTTATTTTTAATTTTTATGATGTGAAGTATTATTATTTTATGAATGAGGAGTTGAAAAATGGCAAAAGATTATTATGAAGTATTAGAGATTCCAAAAAGTGCCTCAAAAGATGAAATTAAAAGAGCTTTTCGTAAGTTAGCTCGCAAGTATCACCCTGATGTTAACCCAGATGAAGCTAAATCGGGAGAAAAGTTCAAGGAAATTAATGAAGCTTATAGTATTTTAAGCGATGATAAAAAAAGAGAAATGTATGATAAATTTGGAGTTGTTGAAGGCGATCCATCCACTTATCAACAATGGAATCAAGGTGGAGTTCCAAGAGGGGCAAGAGTTAATCAATCTCCAGATGGAACTACAACATATTATTATACGGGTTCTCCTGGTGGTGTTGATTTTAGTGAAATATTTGGAAATCAAGGAAGGTCAAAAAGAAGTGAAAATTCTGGAGGTTTTGATTTTTTCAATGACTTAGGAGATATTTTTGATGTCTTTAATCAACAAGGAAGATCTTCACGAGTAAGTACTGATCATTATGGAAACAGACCAATTGAAGGAGATGATTTACGTTACGATATGGAAATTGATTTAATGGACGCATTTCATGGAGGAGAAAGAAGGATATCCTATAAAAATCCTGCATCGGGGAAGCAAGAAACATTTAAAGTTAAAATTCCAAGAGGAGTGCAAGATCAGCAGAAATTACGTTTAAATGGAAAAGGGATGGTCGGAACAAACGGTGGAGCTGCTGGTGATTTATATATAAATATAAATATTCGTCCTGATAATAGATTTAAACTAGATGGTATTGATATATATATTGAACAAGAAATTCCTTTTACTACTGCCATGTTAGGTGGGAAGATCGAAGTTCCAGGAATAGAAAAATCGATAAGTGTAACCGTCCCTCCTTTGACTAAAGATAATACGATACTAAGATTAAAAAACAAGGGATTTTATAAAATAAATTCTGAGGAAAGAGGAAACCAACTTGTAAAAATAAATATTAAAATTCCTCAGAAATTAAGCAAGAAACAAAAGGAATTATTGGAACAATTGAAAGAAACTAATTTATAAAAGAAGGATCTCTCATGATGAAATTTGACAAATTTACTATAAAAGTTCAAGA
>Ga0315536_1000942_pt1 | contig 14725 bp, 8 predicted proteins | sample SalMarSW160230MG_FD_203093 | JGI IMG/M metagenome (GOLD analysis project Ga0315536, IMG submission 203093) | Salt marsh sediment microbial communities from the Plum Island Ecosystem LTER, Massachusetts, United States - Salt Marsh Sediment SW1602-30 ... | reverse complement strand
CATTTTCCCAGGGCGCGTGGTCTGGGTGCACCATCCGGACGCCACCAATGAAAATTGCACAAACAGCAGTCACAGTGATGCCTACTGGCTTTCTTCGAATACCGATCAGGAAATCGTCGATCATATGTTTTCCGAGGCGTTGAAATCAGTGACCGGGAAAGAGAGTGATGCCGAAGCATGGGATGCGGTTTTTAAATATTTCAACAGCAATCACGGCAAAGGCGAAGCGGGTTATTCCGACTCTGAAACGATCTTCATTAAAATAAACGCAGTGACTGCCTGGAGCGGAGCCGCTCCGACCGGAGAAATGCCGGCCAGCCGGGCCATCGAATACGACACCACACCGCAAACAATCATGACAATGCTCAGACAACTGGTAAACAACGCCGGAGTGCCGGAGGGAAATATTTATATCGGCGATCCCATGGCAGATATCTGGAACCATTTGTACGAGTATTTTCATACGGAATTTCCGAATATCAACTACTGCTCGAAACGAACCATTCCCGGAAGATACAAGATTACGGCAAGCAACGAAGTTGGAATCACTTATTCCGATCACGGCACGGTCATGGATCAGGTAACAACACACAAGTTCTTTAAAGAAATGATGAATGCGGATTATTTACTCAACATTCCTGCCATGAAAGGGCACCGGTGGGGAGGCGTTACTTTCTTTGCAAAAAACCATTTCGGATCGAACACCACGGATGGTTCATGGCAGCTGCATAAGGGACTGATGAACCCGGACGATGCGGGAATGAGATACGGCTATCATCTTTACAGGGTATTTGTCGATCTGATGGGCAGCAAATATCTGGGCGGAAAAACCCTGCTCTATTTTATGGATGGATTATGGTCCACATCCTACGAACATCAAAAACCGCAAAAGTTCCGGTCCGCTCCGTTTAATAATGATTGGTGTTCATCGATTCTGCTGTCATTGGATCCGGTGGCCGTCGAATCAGTCTGCCTGGACATTCTGCAAAAAGAATTTGTCGAAGAAGAAATTGTCGACGGCCAGGATGGACCTGTTCCGGACCGCTGGACTTTTGTGCAATGGGACGGTATCGACGATTACCTGCATCAGGCGGCGGATTCCTCGAACTGGCCGGAGGGCATCGCATACGACCCCGATAATTCAGGGACACCGCTGGGCAGCCTCGGTGTGCACGAGCACTGGAACGACACGACAAACATGGAGTACACACGTAATCTTGAAACCGGTGAAGGCATTGAATTGATCAAAATCTTTCATGAGGCCAGTCCGGTTCGAATAGCATCCTCTGAGCAGCCCTCAAAATTCAGGATGTATCCCAACTATCCCAATCCGTTCAACCCATCCACGACGATCCGGTACGACTTGCCGGTCAATGCCAATGTCAATCTAACGGTCTACGATTTGAACGGGCGGGTCGTTCAGACGCTTGTCAATTCGGCCCAATCTGTCGGTACTTATCAAATTAAATTGAATACAGTGGACATGGCATCGGGAGTGTACATTGCCCGCATCTGTATAACAGGCAAATTAAACAGAACCAAAACGCAGCTTTTGTCGTTAATAAAATAGGTGTTTTATCTCAATTATGACTGAAAATGTAAAGATAAAAATATTATTCATCCCAAACAAATGGAGTGTATCATGAAAGAAATACTCAAGAAAATGTTTTTCCCGGTCATTGGATTCATGGCTCTGGTCTGGTTTTTGGTTCGTGTGATTCCCAAGCCAACCCGTGCCACCTACCCATGCATGAAGGCCACAGCGCCCATCGCGTTTTCCTTTGTCGTCTGGGTAACGGGCATGTTCAGTTCTGTTCTGTTTTTCAAAAAAGCGAAAAAATATTTCGTTCAGTCGCGGTATTTATTGTTTTCTTTGGCTTCGATTATCTGCGTCGTCCTGTTTCTGATTCCCATCATGCAGGATACACAACCGGTCAACGCAGTCTATTTAACCACGCTGGAAGCACCCAATACTCCGATGGGAACAGGCAAAGGGATTTTCCCGGGTCGTGTGGTCTGGGTGCACGATCCAGATGCAACCGACGAGACCTGCAAGAACACTACCAATGATTACTGGTATCAGGACGACAATGCCAACCAGACGGTTATCGGCAATATGCTCTCCGAAGGTTTGCAGGAAATGACAGGGACGACATCGGATGCAGCTGCCTGGGATGCCATCTTCCATTACTACAACAGCACACACGGACGCGGCGATGTCGGTTATACCGCCGGAGAAAAAATTGTGATCAAAATCAATTTAAATGGTGAGGGCAATAGCAATCCCAGTGCCAACATTAATACGAGTCCTCAACTTTGTTATGTCCTGTTAGATCAACTGGTCAATGCAGCCGGTGTGGCTCAGGCAGATATCGGAATGGGTGATCCCAGCCACATGGATTATTATGGGTGGGGCAATACTCCCAAGCCGACAATGTGCTATTATTGGGACAAATGCAAAGCCGACTTTCCAAATATACAATACTGGGGCAATGAAACCGGAATGACATCAACTCCAGCCTCAGCAGCGCCAGTCCTTTTTTCCGCCAATGGGGAGATCAGTGACAAACTGCCTCAATGCTATTTGGATGCCACATACATGATCAATGTACCCGTTTTAAAGAAACATCACCGCGCCGGTATCTCACTGTGCTGTAAAAATCATTTCGGTACAACGGCCCCTTATTACGGAGGCGCCTGGCAATGGCATCCTTCCCTGCCCTCTCCGGATGCAACCGGTGTGGCGGAGAATGGAGATTACGGCGTGTATCGGTGTCTCGTGGACTTGATGGGACACAAGGATCTGGGCGGTAAAACCATTCTTTTTCTAGTGGATGGAATTTGGAGTTCGGTCAACTGGGGACACCCGCCAATCAAATGGCGCATGGCACCGTTTAACAATGACTGGCCGAACTCGCTGTTTATGTCACAGGACCCGGTGGCCATCGAATCCGTGGGTTTTGATTTCCTGTATTATGAATTCGATGAAAACAATCCCACCGAGGGCGGAACGCCCACTTCCGAAAAAGGCCCCTTCCCGCATTTCGCCGGAGTCGATGATTACCTTCATCAGGCAGCCGATCCGGCCAACTGGCCTGCCGGTATTCAGTATGATCCGGAAGATGACGGAACGATTTTAACAAGTATGGGAACGCACGAACACTGGAACAATGCCGACGAGAAAAAGTATTCCCGGAATCTGGGACTGGATACAGGGATTGATCTGGACTTGATCGAGGGTTCTACTGCAGTGAATGGTCCAAATCACAACCAAGCCGGAATTGTGAAAAATTATGCGCTGGATCAGAATTTTCCAAATCCGTTCAATCCGGATACGGAAATTCAATACAGGCTTTCCGCGCCTTCAAACATTACACTGACTGTCTATCAAATCAACGGACAGCAGGTTCGTACACTTTATCACGGTTTTCAGGAAGTTGGAACACACATCCAAAAATGGGACGGTCTTCTTGAAAACGGTCTCCCCGCTCCATCAGGTGTTTATATATACCGACTTTCCGTACGGACCGGTAACGGTTCATCCCAGCAAGTGCGTAAAATGGTCCTGAACCGTTAGGAAACAAACGCAATGTTTACAATCTGACTTTATTTCCGGGAGACAAATTTCAATTTGTCTCCCGGTTCTTGTTTAACCAAGCTTTTGTGAGGTTATCATGTTTAAAAAAATCATTGCCGTCACATCCTTACTGCTCTTTATTATCTGGGCGGGATGTCAACATACAACCGAACAGACTCCAACCGAAGGTTATCTTCAGGGAATCGTTAAATGCCTGCTCCCGAATGGCGCAGCTCCGGTGTTTCGAGCTTTTATTTTATGGGGAGACAGTCTTCTCGCAACAACGGACTCACAGGGTTCGTACCATATTAATAATTTAGAAGTCGGGAATTACGACCTCACTTGTTCCGCTCTGTTTTGCGGAGATACCATTCAGTCGGTTCAAATACAGGGAGATCGTACCGTCACGCTTGATTTCAATCTGCGACCTGACTCTTCCACGGGACTGGTTGTCGGCGAATTTCAAGACGGATTTTTGTTTCAGCAACGTCTGCAGGAGGATTCGTCGCTGGCTGATTGGAGCGAGAAAGATATTTACGACGCGGCCACCGGCGCAACGCTTCAATTCAAAACACTGGGATATACTGTTCCTGACCGCTTTGTCTCTATGGGGGACACCTCACTGACCACTTCGGACTATTGGGGACAATACGGGGTTTATATTCCCTCCGGAACATATCCGCTGACAGGATCGTGCGAGGGATACGAAAACGTCATGTGTATTGTGAATATCCAGCCCGATTCACGGAATTATATCAATTTCATATTGCCCAGAGAAACAGTAGCAAAACCCATTGCAAAATTAGACAGGGATTAAATTAAACAATCTCATCAAGGGGTTGTATCAAAAGTCAATTGAGTCAGATTTATTTTTTTGATGCAGCCCTTTTTCTGTTTTCCGGTTTCCATTCTCCTATTTACCTTATTATTCCACATTCTACTTGCTTCTTTATATATCAGAAGTAGTACTTTGAATAAAACAAACCATATTTACTCCAATTTCGAAATATTACTTGACTTTCTACAATAATATAATTTATTTTAATATGTATTCATTATTATTGATATAATAAAGGACCATTGCTTATATAAATCCATATTTCGAATTTCCTTATTTAATCCTTTAAAGTAAGGATATTCTTGACTAGGAACCTATAACAGAATATAGTAGTGGAACAAATGACTTCGATCTCCCCTTTCTTGAGGCAGAATCCAGTTGTTTGTAAATGGGAAGAGGAGTAAAATATGAATAATAAAGAAAAAACTATTTTGCTGGTTGATGATGAAGCTATCATTTGCCAGGATCAAGCTGAAATATTGAAACGAGAAGGTTATCATGTCATTACGGCCATGAGTGGAAAAGCAGCCCTTGATGAATTAAAAAACGGGAACAAAATTGATCTCATTTTAATGGACATTGATCTGGGCAAAGGGATGGATGGGACACAGACAGCGGAAATTATTTTACGTGAGCATGATATTCCTCTTATTTTTCTATCCGGCCATACCGAAATGGAAGTTATTAAAAAAACAGACAGAATTACCTCTTATGGTTTTGTGGTTAAGAATACCGGGGAAAATGTACTTTTTACAGCCATAAAAATGGCTTTCAGGCTTTATCTATCACACAAAGAAAATTTGCAACAAGCAAAATCTATTATAGATTCCGAAATACGTTACAGGCGTCTCTTTGAATCAGCCCAGGATGGTATATTTATTCTGAACGCCGACAGTGGAAAAATCATCGATGTAAATCCATATCTTTCGGACTTGATCGGTTATACGTATGATGAACTTATCGGGAAAAATCTATGGGAAATCAGCCCCTTTCAGGATATTGCGGAAAATAAAGTTAAATTTCTTGAGCTTCAAAAAAAGGGATACATTCATTATGAAAACCTCCCCCTTTTAAATAAAAATGGTAAAGTGATTAATGTTGAATTTGTAAGCAATGTTTATTTGGTCAACAATAGCAAAATAATTCAATGTAATATACGTGACATAGAAAAACGTAAAAAATTGGAAGATGCCAGGAAAGTTATGCTGGAAGGAAAAGTAACCATGCTTCGGGAACTCCAGCACAGAATCAAGAACAGCCTGGCAATTATTGCCAGTCTTATCAATATGGAATCCAACCGATTGCCCGACTCTGATATAAAAGAGTCTCTTCTTAAAATCCGAAATCGAATCGACTCAATAGCCAATCTTTACAGTTTACTCAATTTTTCACATGAAACAGAAAAAGTGCGGCTTGATCAGTACATTGAAAAAACGATCGGTTTATTATTCAAAAGCTATTTAAATGGAAATAAAAAAATAAATTTGGAAACACACCTCGACAAAATACTGATGGATGTGGATATCGCACTTCCGGTCGGCCTTATTCTAAATGAGTTGGTCACCAACTCCCTTAAATATGCATTCACGGATGACCGCAGCGGTTCAATTCGAATCACTCTCGAAAATAAAAAAAATAATGTCATCATTGAAGTTTCAGACGACGGCATTGGCCTTCCTTCAGGATTTACTGTCGATGATACAAAAGGTCTTGGCATGTTACTCATACGAATGCTGTCAGAACAAATTAAAGGCAGTTTTAAAAATATGAGTATTGACAATGGAGCCCGATTCCGTATTACATTCCCTTTTAAGATATTCGAATAAATATTTCATCTATGTGTTTTTGTTTCTCTGTCTTTAAAATTTGGAACACAAGATAATATCTTGATTGAATAAAATATTTCGTCAAGGATTGTATTAAAAATCATTTGAATAACACTCATCATTTTTTAACACAGCCCTTTGCCCATTTTCCGGTTTCCGGTCTCCCTTCTCCATTCCATATAAAAACAATTTGATTTTAAATTCATATTGCTTATTTTAAATTGAAATTCGACAACAAGCGGTCACAATCATTAAATCAAGCGAATGATTTTGCATTTGTAAACCGGAGGTCAAATGACTAAAATAGGGATAATCATCTGTGGGCGGTATATTACATGTGGTGGAGGAAAATGTTTGAGAGCGTTAAAAGAACATGTCGGCGGTTTTGCCAGGTATCCAAAAGAAGAAGGTTTAGAGCTGGTTGGATTCTCAAATTGTGGCGGCTGCCCGGGCGGAAATATTGAATACGTTCCGGCAGAAATGATTAAAAATGGAGCAGACGTAATTCATTTTGCAACGGGAATGGTTGTTGGATATCCTCCATGCCAATACATCAATCAATTCAAAGAGTTTATTGAGAGCCGTTATAAAATTCCTGTGGTGATTGGCACACATCCGATACCATTGAACTACTATGATACACATAACAAACTTTCTTTTTGGGATGCAATGAAAATGGATAAAATATCTGGGGACCTATTGGCTGAGGATAAAAAAATTATGGCACGGTATGATTAATGTCCATGCATTTTCGAGTGTTTGATAATTTCACTAATACAACTGAGGATTATAAAATTTGAATAAGAAAAACATACCATTTCAAACAATAAATTGGGAATCCATTCCCAGGGTTGAATATACTGGAGAAAGCGGAAAAGCATTCTGGCAAACTGTTGAGTTACCGGGATTAAGAATACGGATAGTAGAGTATTCAAAAGGTTATATAGCCGATCATTGGTGTCGGAAAGGACACATCGTACATTGTTTGGATGGTGAATTTGTGTCCGAATTGCAAGACAGTAAAGAGTCTGCACTCACAAAGGGAATGACATACGTTGTTTCTGATGGTTTAAGTTCGCACCGTTCAATTTCAAAAGATGGTGTAAAATTAATGATCATCGACGGTGATTTTTTGCAGCAAATTATTGACTAAGTTACCGAAGGTACGATAAAATTTATAAAGCTGGTTTCCAGAAAAGAGATATGTTTCATGGATCAAAATTCAACCAATTCAATACTCAATCGCATTGCATTCATCGGCAACTACTTGCCGCGCCAGTGCGGCATTGCCACATTCACTACTGATTTGTGTGAGGCCATTGCTGCTGAATATACTGGAACAACATGTATTGCCCTGCCAGTAAATGATCTAGAGGCCGGCTATGCCTATCCACCACGAGTTCGATTTGAACTCACGGAGAAAGATATTGATTCCTACCGCCGTGCTGCTGATTTCCTGAATATCAACAATGTAGATCTCGTATCCCTTCAGCATGAGTATGGTATTTTTGGTGGACGCGCGGGGAGCCACATCCTGGTTCTTTTACGTGAATTAAGGATGCCAATCGTTACAACACTGCACACTATTCTGCGAGATCCCGATCCCGATCAGAAGCGTGTATTGGAAGAGGTCGCGGCCTTATCTGATCGGCTGGTTGTCATGAGTAAGCGCGGAGTGGAATTTTTACAAGAAATCTATGGGATACAACCGGATAAGATCGATCTGATTCCGCATGGTATCCCTGATGTACCCTTTGTAGACCCGAGTTTTCACAAAGACATGTTTGGAGTTGAGGGTAAAATTGTTTTACTCAGCTTTGGCTTGCTTTCAGCGAACAAAGGTATCGAAAATGTGATCGCTGCCCTTCCTGCCATTTTGGACCGACATCCCACCGTAGTGTACTTCGTTGTTGGTGCAACTCACCCTCACGTTATAAGGAATGAAGGTGAAACGTACCGATTGTCCCTGCAATGGTTGGCTCAGGAAAAAGGCGTAGAAGGCCAAGTGATCTTTTACAACCGGTTTATCAGTTTGGAAGAACTCGTTGAATTCATCAGTGTGGCGGATATTTACATCACCCCGTACCTCAATGCAGCTCAAATCACTTCAGGTACACTCGCCTACACTCTTGGAGCGGGCAAGGCTGTGATTTCGACACCGTATTGGTATGCAGAAGAAATGTTGGCCGAAGGGCGTGGAGTTCTGGTACCATTCAAGGATCCGGTAGCGCTGGCCGATCAGGTAATTGACCTTTTAAACAATGAATCCCAGCGCCACGCCATGCGCAAACGCGCCTATATGTTTGGGCGGGAGATGATCTGGCCGCAGGTAGCAAATCGTTATATGGAGAGTTTTAAACGCGCACGGACAGAGCGCCGTCATTTTGCTCACACGGACTTTGCAGTAAAACCTCTGGATAAACGTCCGGGTGAATTACCGCCTCTTAAGCTGGATCACTTGCATCATATGACGGACGAAACCGGCATTATGCAACATGCCGTTTTCACCATCCCTAATTATGGCGAAGGATATACAATCGATGACAATGCCCGTGCACTGATGGTGAGCGCTCTACTTGAGGCACTGGGCAATGAAGCGGCCCTTGAATTGGGCTCCCGCTATCTCGCCTTTATCTGGTATGCCTTTAATACTGAAACCAAGCGCTTCCGTAACTTTATGGATTACCAGCGCCGCTGGCTGGAAGAGGGGGGTTCCGACGACAGTCACGGCCGCACACTGTGGGCGTTAGGTACCGTGTTGGGTCGTTCGAACATACCGGCCTTGCATAGCATGGCAGGCTGGGTTTTTGAGCAGGCCTTACCCGCGATACTTAACACCACCAGTCCCCGCGCCTGGGCTTTTGCGATCATTGGCATCCAGGAATATGTACAGAGGTTTGCCGGTGACCGCCGTGCCAGCCAGGTGCGAAAGGAATTGTCCGGACGGCTGCTGAAGTTGTATCAAAACCACCGCTCGGATGAATGGTGCTGGTTTGAAGACCGGTTGACCTATTGCAACGCCGCATTGCCGCACGCCTTGCTCCTGTGTGGCCAAGCAATGACCAATGCCGCGATGACCGAAGCCGGATTGGAGTCACTGAGTTGGTTGGCCGACTTACAGCGCTCGAACGAAGGGTATTTTGTTCCTATCGGATCCAATGGATTTTACACACAAGGGGGTGAACGCGCCCGGTTCGATCAACAACCAGTGGAGGCGCAGGCGATGGTCTCCGCCTGCCTCGAAGCATACCGGATCACAGTCGATAAGCGCTGGCGCAAGGAAGCCCGCCGCGTCTTTGAATGGTTCCTCGGGCGCAATGATTTAAACCTTCCTGTTTACGATCCTACGACGGGAGGATGCCGGGACGGTTTGCACCCCGACCGCATAAATGAGAATCAGGGCGCAGAATCGACGCTAGCCTTTCTCCAGGCCCTGCTTGAACTTCGGCTGGCTGAGAATATTTTTATAACACTGGAGGCTAAAAGCCAATGAATAATCAACACCTCGAACTATTTAAACGTCATGAAAGCAATCCCATTCTGACTGCTGCCCAATGGCCGTACCCGGTCAATAGTGTATTCAATCCTGGTGCTGTATTGTTGCCTGATGGCATTACCTTGCTCTTGTGTCGAGTTGAAGACCGGCGTGGACATTCTCACTTATGTGCTGCTCGCTCTGCCAATGGCATAGATAATTGGAAGATCGACTCCCAACCTACACTAATGCCTGATCCGGAGCACTTTCCGGAAGAATTATGGGGCATTGAAGACCCGCGTATCACCTTCATCAGCGAGCTAAATAAGTATGCCATCGTTTACACCGCCTACACACGTAACGGCCCGGGTGTATCCCTGGCTCTTACAGAAGATTTTCATCACTTTGAGCGCTATGGTTTAATCATGCAGCCGGAAGATAAAGACGCAGTGCTTCTGCCTCATCGGATTGACGGAAATTGGGCTTTGATCCACCGACCGGTCAGTTCGCCAGGCGCACACATGTGGATATCCTACTCCTCCAATTTGCGTCACTGGGGCAATCACAAGCTAATGCTGGAAGCCCGGCTGGGCGCATGGTGGGATGCAAATAAAATCGGCCTCTCGTCTCCACCCATCGAAACTGCGAAAGGCTGGCTGGTGATCTACCACGGAGTGCGGCAAAACGCAGCCGGTTCCATTTACCGGCTCGGCCTGGCTTTGTTTGATTTGAATACGCCGGAGATTTGCCTTAAACGCAGCGACGAGTGGATTTTTGGCCCGGAGAAACCTTACGAACAGCGCGGTGATGTCGATAATGTTGTCTTTCCTTGTGGCTGCACAATCGCTCCCGACGGCGACACGATTTATTTGTACTATGGCGCGGCAGATACAAGCATTGCCTTGGCCACAAGCACTGTTTCCGCCATTCTGGAATGGCTTGAACAACACAAATAAAGGACTTCTCAAACCTGTATAGGTAATGTTTAACCAAGTGTGTCGATAGCACTGTAAAATTTAAACAGCAACTTGAATTGACCAATATAAAATCCAACATATTCAATCACAGGTTAAAAAATGAATCGATCATTTATATTGCTGAACTGCGGTTTGATCGTATCAGCCAATGGATATGGACAATCTTCTTCGTTTCAAGCCTTCAAGAATCAATAATCCGGAGAGATCATACTAACCCGATGCTGGCAAGAATTTGAAAATATTATTTTGATGAGATAGTATTATTTAACTCTATGTACTGTTCCTGACCGCTTTGTCTCTATGGGGGACACCTCACTGACCACTTCGGACTATTGGGGACAATACGGGGTTTATATTCCCTCCGGAACATATCCGCTGACAGGATCGTGCGAGGGATACGAAAACGTCATGTGTGTTGTGAATATCCAGCCCGATTCACGGAATTATATCAATTTCATATTGCCCAGAGAAACAGTTGTTGTAGATCATTAAAAATAAGATTGCAAATAAGTTCTGTTATCAAGGGTTGTATCAAAAATCATGAATGTCACTTAAATGATTCTTGACACAGCCCTTTTCCCATTTTCCGGTTTCCATTCTCCATCCTCAATTTTTTGTTACCACACACTGTTTCTCGCCCCCCTCTTCTCCGGATTTAAATAAAATTCTTGATTAAAAGAAAAAAAAGTATTATTCTTCAACATTGTTATAACCCATTAATTCCAGAGATCAAGTGATGGAAATAGCACCAGATCTAATTTATGAATTCTATATCGATTCTTACAAAACCTTTTAAAATCATGAAAGATCTGATCGATATTCCCAATGAGAACAGAGAAGTAGAATATCTCAATCCTGCCATGAAAAAACACTTGGTCCGATAAATAGTAAAAATGCCATATTGGATAGTACCGGGATTGGAATTTACTTGTCTATTATTGATTATTCTTGGATGATTTAAACCGGATGCTCAATCAGAGAACTGGATGCTTATGTTCGTGAAAAAGCCACTCATAACTGTTAATTTTACAACGGATTTCAGAAGAAGTCTTTTTTTATCCATTGGAGGTCTGGTTATTTTTCTTTTTGTCATCCTCGTGGTATGGAAAGAGACGACAAACTCCATGAAACAGCAATCGGAAATAGTATTTCAGAAGGAGGTTGACGAGATCAGCATTCTGATTCGTGATCGGATCGATGAATATGCCACTGTTTTGTACGGACTGAAAGGTTTATTCGCTACCTCTTCCGAAATCAACAGGGATCAATGGCAAAAATATTTTAATCAAATGAGGTTGATGAGGCGAATTCCCGGTATGTATTCATTGTCCTACAATGTCCGGGTTAGAGAATCCGAAAAACAGGCATTCATTCGTAAAGTTCGGAATGATCATACTTTCTCCGAAGAAGGTTTTCCTGGATTCCGCATTTTCCCTGAATCCCATGAGGACAAAACCGGGGTCTGGAATCGACAAGAGTATGTCGTGGTTAATTACATTTGGCATTGGGACACCAACAAAACCATGCATGGTCTGGATTTGTTATCTGATCCAGTCTGTCGAGATTTGATCGAAAGAGTAAGAGACAGCGGGCAACCGGATATTTCCTCCAAAACATCTTTTTTTGCGGATCATGATAAAAATATCCCCGGTTTTATGATCGGTATGCCGATCTATCGATACAGATCACCCACCGAAACAATTGAAGAACGCCGTGAAGCTTTTTCAGGGATTCTGATTGCCATGTTTCGGGCGGATGATTTATTGAACCATATTTTAAGAAAGTATAACCGTTATGCAAATATCGATCTGGAAATCTATGACGGCAGCACACCAAAGGCCAATAATCTTTTCTATGATGACGACGACAGCATGCATTATATCAATCAAACTTATCATGCAGCGTTTCGTGATACGGTATCCTTTAATATTTATCACAGAACCTGGACGCTCTATTTTTCCACCAAACCTGGCTACAGGCTACAGCGATATGAAAAGCAACTGCCCGATCTAATCTTATACGGGGGAATTTTAATGGGCTTGCTTGTCATGGGCACCTTTTTCGCTTTAACGACTTCCCGGAGTCGGGCGATTGTTCTGGCGAAAAAAATCAGTGAAAAATATGAAGCACAGCGTTCCCTGAGTATAAGGGCGGATCGCTTACGCTCTCTCGGCGAGATGGCAGCCGGCATCGCACATGAATTGAATCAGCCGTTGGTCGGTGTTCGCGGTCTTGCAGAACATATCCTGATTGGAATCGACCGGGGCTGGAAAATGGACAAAAAAAATGTTCAGGAGAAAGTCGGTATGATAGTCGACCAGGCTGACCGTATGAGCCGTATTATCGAACATGTCCGGATTTTCGCGCGGGAAGCGGGAAAAATGGAGATGCAGCGCGTATTGGTGAATGATGTCGTTGCTTCCTGCATCAGTCTTGTCGGTGCACAGTTTTCTGCTCACGGATTGACACTTCGGAAGAACTTGACTGAAAATCTTCCTGCTGTCTTTGTCAATCCATTTTCTCTGGAGGAAGTCCTCTTGAATCTGATTGTGAATGGACGCGATGCAGTCGAAGCGCGGCTGCAGCAGGAAACCGATCTCGCTTCACCGGGAATTATTATTCAAACAAGATCAGAGCAAAAAGACGGTCGGGACAGTGTAATTATAGAAATTATTGATAACGGCATCGGTATTTCAGATGAAATCAGAGAAAAAATATTTGATCCGTTTTTTACGACAAAAGGACCCGATAAAGGAACGGGATTGGGATTGTCCATTTCACGGGCCATTATCGAAGAATTCGAAGGAAAACTGGAAATTCAATCCACCCCTATGCAGATAACCACAGCTGCAATATCTCTGCTGGCCTATCAAACCAATCATTCAGGAGAATCTCCGGATGCGAAATAAATTGAATATTTTAATTGCAGACGATGAAGAGATTGTTCATACAACATTGGGCAATTACCTGCAGGACATGGGACATCAGATCGATAACGCTCATGACGGCGTTCATGCATTGGAAATGATCAATCAAAAGGATTACGATGTGGCCCTTGTCGATTTTAAAATGCCGGGCATGGACGGACTGCAACTTCTGGAACAGGCCCAAAAGTCAAAACCTGAATTGCCAGTGGTCATGGTTACTGCTCACGGAAAAATGGACACCGTGATACAGGCATTACGACTGGGTGCAGTCGATTTTCTATCGAAACCGGTTAAACTTCTGGATCTGGAAGCCGTAATTGAAAAATCCTCCCGGATCCGACTTCTTTTACAAAAAGAGCGTCATCTCAAAGAAACCATTAGAGGCATTCAATCTTCTGAATATTTACTCAACCTGAATAGAAGATTCATCGGAATGACCAAGGAAGCCAATCTCGTCCGGGAATTGATTCATCAGGCAGTAGAAGCAAAAGTAGAGACCATATTAATTACAGGGGAAACCGGAACAGGAAAAGAAGTCGTGGCCCGGGAAATCCATTTTCAGTCGCTTTCAGACGAGAATGCATTTATCGCCGTGAATTGTCCGGCACTGCCGGAATCATTAATGGAAAGCGAGCTATTCGGCCATGTCAAAGGATCGTTTACCGGCGCGACAGCCGAGAAGACCGGATTTTTCGAACTGGCGGATCAGGGGACGCTTTTTTTGGATGAAATAAGCGACCTCTCGTTATCCGCTCAGGCCAAATTGCTGCGCGTCCTTGAAACACGTGCATTGAGAAAAATCGGCGGAACCAAAGAAATTCATGTGGATGTCAGAGTGATCACCGCAACAAATGTCCGTTTGGAACGCCTCGTGGAAAACAAGACTTTTCGTCATGATCTTCTATATCGATTGAATATATTCCCGATTCATATTGCGCCGTTACGTGAAAGATGCGAAGACATCCCTCTTCTGGCCGAACATTTTTTGAAATTATACGCTTCGCGAACGGGAAGGCATTTTACCGGATTTTCCGAAAAAGCCTTGGATTTACTCATCCAGTATCACTATCCTGGAAATGTCCGGGAGCTCCACAATATCGTGGAA
>Ga0315536_1000936_pt1 | contig 14741 bp, 17 predicted proteins | sample SalMarSW160230MG_FD_203093 | JGI IMG/M metagenome (GOLD analysis project Ga0315536, IMG submission 203093) | Salt marsh sediment microbial communities from the Plum Island Ecosystem LTER, Massachusetts, United States - Salt Marsh Sediment SW1602-30 ... | reverse complement strand
AATTTAGAGAACTAAAGCAATCATCATCAAAATGGTAATTACAAATGACGCAATCGCACAGTTCACGCAAGCTCCCCTTTCCATCTCTCTTTTATCGCGTTTACTAATTTGGGATTCCTGAATTTCATCCTTATCCTTGTCATCTTCTGTCAAAGGGTGGCCTCCGTTTTATGTTTATAATTTCACTGTTTTAAACCTACGTTATACACGATTAGAGCGACTTTTCCATTTCTATCTCATCACGAATTGGAATCCCATATTTTCCTACGAATGGTAGTTGGGGTTTGATCTTTCTTGATTCTTCGATTGCATAACGATGAACTGACTTTATTTCATACCCTCGTTTTTGATAGAATCGTAGAGCATCCACATTATCATTAGTTGTGATGAGCCAAATTCTTGAGCAATTTTTCATCTTGGCAAGTTTCTCCACTTTCTCAAGTAAAGCAGTTCCTATGCCCTTTCCTTCCTCGATTGCATTCAGTGTTATTATCTCAAGTTCATCATCGCTGATGGAATAGGTAAGGAGACCTACTCGCTCTCCATTTACCTCTGCAACAAAACCCGGTAGAAGATCAGCTTTATAGCTAATTCCTCTAGTGACGATGATATTTGATGCCCAATTTTCGAGAAGGACCTCAGTTATCCAATCAGAATCTTCTATCTCTCTTGGTCTAACGATGATTTTCAGCGTTGCAACACCTCAGAGCTCACTATTTATCTCAAGAATACATGTATTTTGGCTCAAAAAATGTTCCCACTCCAAATGATTTATGACGAACTACGCTATTACATAAAATGTGCATACATCAGGAGGTATCTCCAATCTACAATTACGCCGAAGTTACTGTTCGTCATGCGAAACTTTCAGAAGTTGATTTAATCAAGGAAATTATTGTTGAAGCATATGCTCCAATAAAGAAGCAACTGTCACGGATGCCTGCGGCACTCGATGAAGGTTTAGGAAAAATTGCTCGACATATACAGATGGGCGATCAGTATGTGGGACTCGTTGGTGATACCGTAGTTGGAACTATGAGAGTGCGTTTAGTCGGTCACGTCGGTGTTGTGTCACGTGTCGCGGTAAGACAGGAATTTAGAGGGAGACGAATCGGTTCTATGTTAGTTGAGTATGCTGAGAATCTAATGACTCATAATAACGCCCAGGTTATCGAGGTGGAGATTTATGGAGCAGTTGAGACTCAACTAGATTTCTATAAGAAGATGGGGTATGAAGAAACTGGTAGAATGGAACGCCTCGGCGAAGAGATAGTTGTAATGCAGAAGAGTCTTGTAGATTCCGATATAGAAATAGAAGACTAGGGTATTATTTCGCACCCATTGTTGAATTCAGGATACCTGAAGTCATCAATGGTAATCAAGTCTTGTGCAATGTATCTTTCAATTCTAGGAATTATCATCCCAATTGCTTCAGTTAGATGTTTCACCGTGTTGCAGACTTTCTTGTATCCTTCTTCTCCCCAGAGTTTCTGCTTGTTAGTGAACAGGCATCTACCTCCACAAATTTCAAATTCTGAACAGGATGGACACGGCTCATCCACTGCCATAATGTTCCTCAAATCTTTCGGAATGGATTTCCAAATATCTCCAACAATTGAGAACTCCCAATCAGGTGATATAGGACAAATACCGATGCTGCCATTCACATGAATTGCGAATGTATCAATTCCAGCGCCACACCTTATAGTAGAAGTTTTTCCGGTTAGCATTGTATAGGCTAATGGTATGAATGGAACTATACCTTGTACAATCCCCTGTTCCATCTTGTCCACCCACTCATTGACTAAACGAGTTATTCCAGGATTGTATGATTCGGCAACCCATCGGTCAAAATCCTGCCAGTTTCCATCTGCATCCCAGATGACATTTAGCTGCCAATGAACATGATCGAAGCTGGGATTTCTGAGATTCAGTAGATGAGTTACATCTGTGTATATATTCGATTCTTGACTAACTGCCATTCGCGCAACTATGTCTCCGTTGTATCCAATCCTCTCTAACCAACGAGTGTTTTCTAAGACTCTCTGATAGACTCCTTCAGACCTATATCCATCAGTCACCTTCTCTTGTCCATCTATTGATATGAGAATCGAGTGAAATCGCTTTGCATAAGCTTCTGGGATTTTGCTAAGTAATAGTGCATTAGTCTGGAGCATGAATCGTGCATGGGGAAACTTATCCATTAGCTCAATAATCAGAGGTATTCGCAGGGTTGGTTCTCCCCCGTATAACATCAATTGGATATTATCATCCTTACTGAGAAATGCGGCAAGATTATCAAGATTGTACTGAATCTCGGTGTCCGGACCAGTTTCTTCTCCGCCATGACAATATTTGCAATTGAGATTGCATCTTCTTGTCAAGACGAGGTGGTAATTCAACAGATAACACTCCTTGAACAGTTACTTTTTCTCTGCGATGATTGCATAAAGGTTGTCTTTGCTGAGCTGTTTATTCATAATAGAATTCTATGATGAGATCATAATGACCAGTGCCCGAATATGAATAGACCATCAAATGCAAGATTCCTGGTTCCGGGAAATCATAATAGAATTCCTCTCTCCCTGATTGAACCCCTCGAAAATCATATAATGAAGTTGTGGGTGTTTCCCCTAATCGTCCATAAAGGTCGAAATCGCTTCCGGGGCAATTAAGAATTAAATGAATCCCTGTCACATTTTCAAATACACGAATTGAATGAAGTCGGTACCCTCCTTCATTCTCAATAAATCCAGAGAATGTTGCGTTTGCATCTATTACAACTGGCGCAGGTCCGATGATGCCTAACGTGATACTAATTATCCCCGTTCCTATCAGACCAATTAGAACAATTGCACATATTGCATGGTCGCGCTTCAATCTTTAATGCTCCTTGAACAAGGATTCTTCGATACAAACTAGGAGATAATTGTTATTCATTTAGATACAAACTAATGATACATTCACTGCTCAATCGACAGGCTTATGATTACTCCAGCAAGACCCGCGGTTGGAGATTTTCTAATTGAAAAAACTACCCATAATGATCTTGCTCGCGACATTCCTGCTATTAACTCCGATGGTTGCAAACTCTATTTCTAACTATACAGGTTCAGAAGCAAACTATACTCTATCCGGTGAAGCAATCCTACCACCAGTGCCTTATGTCTGGCAAGAGATCAATGGGTTCTGTGCATGGGCTGCGACAGCAATGGCGATGCATTATGCTGGTGTTGATCTCTCTCTCTATGATGTATTTGCAGCTTCGTCCGTTGGTTTCTCATTCGCATATTTTAACATCAATGATACAATGTTGATGTTGCCTGGTGTTCTTTACACACAAGCTGAACCTACCAATTACCTCGCAGATCTATATGGCATAGATTATACGCTCTATGTTGATGCGAGTATTCCCAATCTGGAACAGAATGTCCAGGTATGGCAGAGTGAAGGTCTCACTATTGGCGTAGTTGACGGAGAAGAAGAAGCATTTGATCTTATGAGAGATACAATTGATTCAGGTTATCCTTTGCTAATCAGCGTAGATCCATCGTGGCTTCCCGCAGCAGATTATGATATTCTTAGAAACGAAGGTCTCTCCGGTGGTGGACACGGTATTCTACTCGTAGGTTACAATGATACTGAGCACACAGCAACATACCTTGACCCTGGTGTAGGTTCTTTTGGTGATGATTATGGTTATCCTGTTGATGGACGAGGCAATTACTCAATTATTACGTATTCTGCATTGAACACTGCATGGGACAATCGTTATTACATTTCCAACACATTCATTCCTAGTTCAGAAAATCCGGGACCAGTAGATGATAGCCTTGGCCCATTAATCAGAGACAAATTGTTGGGTGTTGGATCGATATACTCTCCAAGTAGCGCCAATGCATACGTTGGCAAATTTGGTGAAACTGCATTTCGAACAATGAGTACCGATATGACTCCAATAGGCATCAAGTCATTTCTCTCTGTCTTTGATGGTATTGAAAATGAAGTGAGTTTCAAGGCTTCACTCATTCTGTTCATAGGTTTGGGTCTCGAAGCACAGGTCACATTGCAATACTTGTCTTATCGTACTGCTCTTGAAGCTTTACCTGCAATAATGAATAATACTGACTTGACCGACTTTGTTGCAGCTGGGCAGCAGGCGCTCCCTCATTTCGAAGTACTAGTAGATAATTCAACTCTCATCTATCCGACAAATCTCACCAAAGCTACCGGGTTTGTTGCTACGACTTTCAAGGCTATTGCTGATTCCTACAATGCATCCGCTGATATCGATGCTGCCTTTGCTCCCTATGATGGAGAATTTACAAATATCTCTGAAGCTCTTCTTGGGATAGCTGATTCATGGAAAGCTGCAGGAGATGAACTTGCTTCAATCTGGCCTAATGATTTCATAACGCAGTATGGGTCTCTTCTCGCTTTTGGTGGTGGTGGTGTAGTGGTAGTGATTGTTCTATTCTTCTGGTGGTCTGGAAAGAAACCATCTCAATAAATTTCCTCATCTAGCAGTTCCATCATCCGACTCAATTCAGTAGTAGGCAATTTGCAGTTATGGTCAACACAAACATGAGCAGTTGCTTTATCCTGAATTGGCTCATGGAACTTTGTAAATGGTGCCAGCTCGGTGATAGCTTTTGACTGCTCTGGAGTTCCTCTAAGAAGTACAACTTTTCGAGGAATGAAATTCTTTCTGACTTGCTCTATCATTTTTCGAGTATCATCCATCTGTGGATCTCCTGCAATCACAATCTCAAAAGAAGGGCCAATTGCGAAGTCAAGTCCAAGCAACATCATCGAATAAGATGAAGGAGCTCGTTTGATTTCCATAGAAAATGCTTTACCAATGGCAGCAGCGAAATCTTCGTACTTGCTATCACCTAGCAACCTAGCTAATCGTATAAGATTGAACATAGCTACTGAATTTCCTGAAGGCATAGCACCATCATATGCATCCTTTTTCCTTACCAGTAATTCTTCTGCATCAACGCTTGAGAAGAAGAATGCCCCTGATTCTTCATCCCAGAAATTTTTCATCAAATCATCTGTCAAGTTCTTTGCTTGTACCAGATACTCTGGCTTGAAAGTTGCTTCGTACATTTCTAGTAGTGCCCATATCAAATATGCATAATCATCTAGAAATGCTCCAATTGCCACATCTCCATCCTTGTATCTGTGGTAGAGGCCTTGCTTTTCATCTAGCATGGTTTCAAGGATGAACCATAGCGCTTTCTCAGCAACCTCTATGTGTTTCTCGTCACCAATAGCAACTGTGGCTTTCGCCATAGCCGCAATCATAAATCCATTCCAGTCAGTTAGGATCTTATCATCAAGACTTGGTCGCACACGTCTTTCCCGACGAATGAAAAGATTTGTCCTCGCCTTGTCCAGAAGGCTGCTCAATTCCTCTCGGCTCAAATTCGTTAATTCAGTGGCAATGTCGACTGATTGTTTGAGGTGAAGGATATTCAGACCAGTCTTCTCCCGAGTTGATTCATTATCGAAGTTACCTTCATCATGAACATTGTAGACCTGCATGAATATTGATGCCATTTCTCCTTCTAGTGCATCTTCAATCTCACTCTTCTTCCATGTATAGAACTTGCCTTCTTCTCCTTCAGAGTCTGCATCCTCAGCTGAGTAAAATGCTCCTTCAGGGCTCATTAAGTCCCGAGTCACATACTCGAATATGTCACGGACCACATCAGCATACTCATGCTTTTTGGTAATCTGATATGCTTCAGTATATGCCATCATTAAACTTGCTTGGTCGTAGAGCATTTTCTCAAAGTGCGGAAGTAACCATTCAGCATCGGTGGAGTAACGATGAAAACCAAAACCGAGATGATCAAAGAGACCTCCCAATCTCATCTCTTGGAGTGTTTTCTCTACCATGTATAGTGCGTTCTCATCACTAGTTCTCTTCCAATATCTGAGTATTAACATCAGATTATGGGGTGATGGAAATTTGGGTGCTGCGCCAAATCCACCTTTCTCATCATCAAATCTTTGGGACAGTTGTGAGTATGCAAGATTGATGTCATCAAGTGTCAGGTCATCTGTTTGCCCAGATATGCTAGGTTGTGAAAGTGCTTCTTCGATTTGGTCGATTACTTTATCGATATCTTCTTGTTTGGTTGTCCAGAGTTCATTGATTCGTGGGATTAACTCTTTCATTCCAAGTATGTTGTACCGACTCTCTTTGGGGATGTAAGTCGCAGCATAGAATGGCTTCTTATCAGGGGTCATGATGATTGTTAGTGGCCAACCTCCTCGACCAGTGATCATCTGTGCAACCTGCATATACACTCCATCGATATCAGGACGCTCCTCACGGTCCACCTTGATGTTCACAAAAGCATTATTCATCAGTAACGCAACTTCCTCGTCCTCAAAGGACTCGTGAGCCATAACATGGCACCAGTGACACGTACTGTAACCAATCGAAAGGAAGATTGGTTTGTTCTCTTTCTTGGCTTTCTCAAATGCTTCATCATTCCATGCAAACCAATCAACTGGATTTTCCGCATGTTGTTGAAGGTACGGACTCTTTTCATCTACAAGTCTGTTGGAGAACTTTCCTTTCGCATTGTCTTTCATGGATGTTCACTACTCTTTTGCAATCAATCTTATTAACTATAGTTATAGGACAAAGGGATTTACGTAGAGGTTACTGTTTATTTATTTTCACTCATCAATAGGAACTGGTGTTTGAGGTGAGTGATGTAGATGATCAAGTGGAAACCAAGTCCTTCCTTGAAAAGATGAAATTGAAAATAACAGGAGTGATAGGTTACCTACTTCCACTTGTTGCATCAATGCCCCCGATGTTTGCATGGGGAGGTCTCATGACTGTTCCATTTGCTGTGTATCTTTTGATGATGCTTTTTAACTTGGTTGAGAGTCCTCCTATTCCAAACTTGTTAGATCCTATCACATTGTTTGCTACTTTTATTCAACTCGTTGCAATCGCATTCTTGGTTTGGTCCATTATTCATCTAAGAAAGAAAAAATCAGACGGATTAGTTTCATCAGGACCATATCGAGTTGTGCGTCATCCACAGTACCTCGCTTTGATTATTCTAACTCTCCTTATGGCATATCAAAGCATTTGGATTCTTCAGCATACATTTGGGATTGGTTGGTTGAGTATTGAACAAACAAAGGTGTTATGGATAGGTATGCTAGTAGCTTACGCAGTCATTGCTAAAGTTGAAGAGATGCATCTTTCCAATCTTTTTGATTCTGAATGGAGTGAATATCGAAATAGAGTAGGTTTTCTTATTCCGTTTCTAAAACATAGATTACCTCTTCTTGAAATGCTCTCAGGAATCATTATACCATATGCATTTCTGGATATCCTTCTATACTTGACTGCGTAAACAACATCCCTATATCCGGCTTTGAATGGCCCCCAGTCGATGAAAATAGCAGTGACTGGTAAAGGTGGTGTCGGTAAAACTACAGTAGCCGGAACTATTGCTCGACTCCTTGGTCAAGATGGTATGAAGATTCTTGCAGTTGATGCCGACCCAAATTACAATCTCTGGTCTTCTATTGGTATTCCTGAAGAAGTTGCTTCAGGCATTCTACCACTCCTCGAGAATGAAGAGCTTGTAAAAGAGAAAACCGATATGAAATGGATAGAGGTCTTGGGGAATCTATTCCAAGTCCATCCACGGGTTGATGACATCACTACCGAGTATGCTATTCCAGGTCCTGACAATGTCAGCCTGTTGGTAGCAGGAACTGTGAATATGGGTGGACAAGGTTGCATGTGTCCTTCTGCAGCTCTGCTAAAAACTCTCATTGGATATCTAAATCTAGAGAGTGATCAAGCATTCATCATGGATATGGATGCGGGGATTGAAAATCTTGGACGAGGAACAATCAGAGGTATGGATCTTCTTCTTGCAGTAGTTGAACCTGGTCGTAGGTCTCTTGATACGATTGAGCGGATCAAGCATCTAGGTCAGGACATTGGTATTGACCGAGTCTTTGCTGTGGGAAACAAAATTATGAATGATACTGAAGAGAAGTACATCACGGAGGCTTTAGAATCAAAAGGGATTCCATTGATTGGGATGATACCTTACGATGAAACCCTTCGCGAGGCTGATAGACAAGCAATAGCACCTCTTGATATGGATGAACACAGTCCTGCTGTTGAAGCAATAAAGAAACTAAAAGCAGCTATTCTAGTAAAACTTAAAGAGATTCAGTCCGAGCAGAAAAACTAGTCATTTCAAATGGCTACGAATTTTCCCTTTCTTTCTTCGATAAGGTTCACTTCAATAAGAGATTCTACATGATGTTCGATCATCCACCTTTCAAATTGCATAAAGACTGGGTGTGTAAGTGATGGATAGATGATTGGATTCGTAGTGATTTCAGGTATCGAGCTTGTTCCACTCATGATTGCTGCAAGCACCATATCCTCACGAATGTCAAATTGTCTTTGATACGCTTCCAAAGCTGTTTTGTAATCTTCCACAATAGGGCTCTTTAAATGTCCACTAATGAGCGCCTCAAAATCTCTCTGTTGCAGTTTTTGAATTGACTCTTTAAAATCAGGAATTGAAGAATTTGGATGACCATAGAACGGACCAAACTCTGTAAGGTCAATATCTGAACCGTAGACGATGTTAGGTTCAATAATTTCGATACACATATGGTCTGGTAGATGCCCCGGAGTGAAGAGCATTCTCAGTGTTATGTTACCAAGAGCAAATTTGTCTCCATCAAGTAAGACTTCATCGACATGACCATCATCCAAACATCCATACATTTTCGAATTGACCAACTTCTCCCACAGAACTCGAACAGGATGTCCTTTGTGAAAGCCAAGGAAATTCTTCATCTTCTCCTTATCATCGAAAAGAGGTGCTGTGATTTCATTTGCTGCTATCCTGCAATTGGAGAGTCGATTCAACCTCGCAGCGTGTGTGATGTGGTCTGGATGAATATGACTAACTATGACGGTATCGATATCTCTGAGCGTTCGATTATTTTGCTGTAATAAAACACGAAGGTCCTCCACATTACATCCTGGATCAACAACAACAATATCCTCATCTATAACTACCAAAGTATTGCATCTTGGAAATGAACCACCAATTACAAGAAAGATATGTGGTCCTATTTCGATTGAGCTCAAATTAAAAACCTCTCAAGAAGAAGTGAAGGTAGGATAGTCAGAATTATGACTATCCACCATTTTGAATTGTCAAAGATTACTCAGTCATTCTGACTTTTTCTTCTGCTTCAGCTCTAGCTGCATGACGCCATGTTCTGAATGCGCCCCAGAGAATTGATACTGTGAAAGATAGAACAAGGAACATTACGAGCATTACATTAACGATATCAGTCTTCTCCGGTGAAATGCCAGCACCAAGTTTATCCCACCATAGACCGATCATTACAAGCATTGCCATTGGAAAGGTAAGAAGTGTTAGCGACAGGAATATCATGAATGCTCGTTTGGGTGATACCTGAATGGTTCGAGCAAAAGCACCAAGGTATTTGTGCTTCTGCCAATGAGTTCCTTCATGGACTATCCAGAAGAGAACAAACAGAATTATCACAGCGAGGAATGGGATTAAGAAAATTTCCAGCCACATTTCCGATGACTCCAGAGTATTGAGAATTCGAGGTTTTTGACTACGATATAAAGGCTGTGGTTAGCGACAGGGTGTCCATGATTACATCAATTTGAACTCTCTTTTCAGTATCAGATTTAAGTTGTTATCTGCTAGTATTTTATAATCTGGTCTGGTTATGATACTTGGATTAGGTCTTGTTCTAGTCGGAATCATCTTCCAAATAGGAACCATTGTAATCTGGCTGAAGTAATCTTGCTGAATCTTCGTCATCCTTCTGTTTCATCTTGATTTCAAGAGATTCCTCTGCGGTCATCCACGATTGAAGATTCACCTTGGGCTCTATTTCATTGCAAATCACAGGTTCAGGTTTGTAGCTATCTTGCTTGACAACTAGCTCCTCATCCTTTTTGAGCGCAGATTTGGATTGAACTAAACCAAGACCAAATGGCTTTTTGGCAAGTTTCACTGCTGTGAGAATATTGTGTATATAGAGATTCACAAAGAAATCAGGACTTCTTGTTGAAGGCATAGGATCTAAGTTTAAGCATCCTTCACAACTGCAGTCCTTAAAGATTGCTTTTCTCACTTGCACTCCTTTGGAACCAATAAGATATCTCCGTCTTGCTGTCATATAGAGAAGAGCTGAAGTATCAACACTATCAACACCTATTTCATGCAAATAATATTGCAGCAGACTCATCCGTGGAAGACCAAAGATATGGAGCCAGTGCTCCTTTGTGATATCTCTAACGTATCTCAGCACTTTGTCGAGTAGTTCCTTACTATGATGATAGAGTGGAATGACTCCTCCCATTGCAAAACAAGAAATATTATGTTTTCTATAGAAATCAAATAGATCACTGATTGTATCTTCAGTATGACCTTGGATTACTGCGATTACCTTTGAAGCTGGAACGACCTCGAGCAGGTCAAGAAGACTTTCTTTGATAGTCATAGTTTTTGTGAGGATAACTTCTTTCTTGTCTTGAGGTAGAACAATTTCATCTGGAGCTACAAAATAGTCAGCTCCCGATAATTCATAGGCTTCAAAAATTTGAGTATTTGACAATTCGATATCGATTTCTATCCCAAGATCTCGAGCTATTCCAGCTTTCTTTGCCTCCATTTCGAATACTCCGGTATCTGCAACAAGGGAATGTTTTTTCGGAAAACCAAGATCTATCAGACCTTCTTTCAACGTCTTTCCAGAGTTGATGATCTGGTCCAGCCAGAAATCAGTGGATCTGTAAATATCGTACGCAGTGAATAGAACCGCATCAGTGTAAGTCCAATTGATGAGTGGTGCTTCACGGAATATTGAGAATGAACAGAAGTGATTTTTTGGTATGAGATGTGATAGTTTCTTGTTTCTTCTAAAAGCCCCCATGCATATCTCGCCCTGAATCTTAAATTACAACCTAAGATACACAATAGTGTACTAATTCAGTTCTATATAAACTACCAATATCACTTGACATTACACTGTTCGTTAGACCTATAACGGTGAGAAATGAGGATAAAACGGGTCTAACAATATGGGAAGTATCTGGTTCAGTAAGAAATCTTTCTTCTACTTTGGCGGATTAGCAGTAATCCTTATTGGTGGAATGATTGTTGTTATATCTCCATATCACTACATCAATTATTCAGTAAGTGAAAATCAAACGAGACCTTGGACTATATATGATGCACCTGGATACTATCCTCAGCTTCAGATATCAATCTCTGTGCGACCTGCAAATGCTACGATTGTTCAATTAGACTTGGTAATATTGGAAAATAGTACTTCAGATACTAGGTTTGTGAATATGACTTTGGGGCCCGAGAACCAAGTCGTAGGTCCAGATTTTATTCTTTACGAATATAGTGAAATCATTGATCTCCCTGTAGGTAACTATACGGTCTATTTTGATAATGTAGAAGGCATTGGTGGTATAGATCTTGGTCTAAACCAAATAAGTGACTCTCGTATTTGGATTGTTTCTGGTGGTATAATGAATATACTTGGTATAATTATGGGAATTGCGGGATATTTTGTCCCTGGTTCGTTCCTCCCATCCGATAGTGATACAATAATTGAATGGGGATACGATCAAGAAGAACCTGAACAATAGATTTTATCCGTCATGCTTCGAATTGAAATTTTGGACGCGATGTTCTATATATTCACTATTATGAGTACATAATAATGTGTACATAATAACGTATATATATGTTTGAGATACTACTTCCACCTGATTTTAAATGTCAATACCTTCAAACCTTTCCAACTCTCCCAAGCTATTCATTGCAATGAGTAAGGTCATTGAGGAACTCAAGTCCGGAGTGCCTATGTCTATTGGTGAACTCTCAAGAAAACTTGGTATTGACCGTAGAACAGTTGGAAGAATTGTTGATATCTTACTGGATGTACAAGAAACTTTAGCAACCCGAGAGATTAAGACAAAACGTGTTGGTAGACGTTTTTTGATTTCATTCAATCAACGTACTGCTCAAGCACGCGCAGTCTTGCAATCAGCTCATAACGTTGTTCGTCGTAAGACTAATTTTTCGATATTAAAGAGGAAGAAGAATTAATGCCGAAATTATTTGGAGTAATTCCCTTACTCCTCTATGGTATATTGGCTGCACTTACAATCTCATTTCTTTGGGAGAAATACAATTTCCTTGTAATAGTGCAGGCTGTTACGATTCTACTCGTTGCGACAGTTGGTGAGCACCTTGTTTCTGGAAAAGGATACTACCATTATACCGGCAGAAATGAAATCTTTGTAGGTCGTGTTCCAGTATGGATTCCTCTGATGTGGATCACAGCAATTCAAGGGACATTAATTCTATCACTATTGGTTGGTTTGAACGGAGCAGAAGCTGTTGCTCTTTCGGGCATCATATGTGCTTCATTTGATTTGTATTTCATAGAACCACTATTAAGCAGGAAACTGGGTATGTGGAGATGGACTTCAGTCGAACGTGGATACTTTGGTTTTATTCCTGAACAAGTAAATCGATTCACAGCTCCATTTGGTAACTACCTGACATGGCTATTCTTTCCAATTGCAATGAATTTGTTTCTAAGCTACATGGTAGTTTTTCAATTTCTGCATTAGAAGACGATTGATTTTTTATCCCGACCTAGTGTTACGCTAGAATGACCTCGGTTGTACACAATCTCTTGTTCAGATGCATCTTTGACATCTTGTTGAGGCCTATGGAAACAAATGAGATGAAATGGCTACTGAAAGGGAAGATTGTTTGTGATTTCAGAGGATTCCCTTTGGGACGTGTGAAAAAAGTTTGGTTCGATGATTCTGAGGGTCCCTTTGTCATCGTTGAACGAGATCTGGAATCAAAATTGAATTCCTGGGAAGCAATTCCGTTACGTGCCATCGATTTCGTTTCGGAACATGTACGACTAAAACCGCCTACCTTTGCTGAGTGATACACTCACTCATTTCTTGAGAGGACTTAGAAGGTCATAAAAGATGAATTTGGAACAGAGAGCATTTAGAAATCTTGAACAGGTTCCTGAGGTATCTGGCAATATACGAATCGATGTATTCACTAGTGAATATTGTTCATTCTGTGAGAATGCCTTGGAAGTTGCGAGATCAGTTGCAGGAAGAGCTTCACATCTATCAAGTTCTGTCGAAGTTGTAGAAACCTCAGTTGATGATCGACCAGAATTAATTGAGGCTTTGAATCTCGTAGCACTTCCTTTGATTCAAATAGGTAAATCTCGGATAATTGGATTACCCAATCAAGATGATATCGAGCGGCTTATACATGAAAAACTATTAGTTGGTTAATTATTCGCAGTAATGCGTGCTAGAATTCCACACCTAGTATTCGCCAAGCATTCTCTTCCATCACTAATCTACGAGTATCAATATTGAGATCAATCAGATTCAGAGCTCCCATCATGTCCACATATTGACTATGATATCCTGAACCGAATACAAGCTTTGTAACTCCAATATCTTGAATAAGGGCATCCAAGAAGACTCTCAACGGTGACTCAACTAATTTTATGAATGTCGTAGATAGTTCTAGCCACACATTTGGTCTAGAAATCAAAGGAATCAACTGAGGGAATCCGAAAAGACCTCCCATACTTAACACAACGAATTTTCCTTCCTGGCAGACGGTTGATATTGAATCCAAGAAGGTAATTGTTTCGCTTGTGAAATTTTCGTTACGAAAGAAGATTGGTAGATCTTGGCCAATTGCCTCATGGATAAGAACCTGAACAGCAGGATCACTCGTATGATAAGAATCCCCACTCAAGACTAGTGCACAGCTTCCTTTGTCAACATATGTCGCAAGTTTCTCCTTCGCAACATCTATTGGTCGAGGCGTAATTGAACAGGCACTATGCAGTCTGTCTGGATAAATTTCAGCTGCTTTCAGATATAGATCTGATTTGATATGGGGTTCTTCTGGTGTTAGGACTGCTTGGTCAATTGCGAATAAATCCATTCGTGATACCAACATGTCTACATGTTCAGTTAGATTGTCCCTATTCACATTAAGAACTTCATTAGGACTGTTACCCAAATGCATGTGAATGTCAGTAATCATTCTATCACCTTACAGTATATTATTTCAGAGAGAAGATTGCTTTTCAGTCATTGTAGGATGGGTTCAATTGGCTCCAGCACTATCTCTATATGGAAAATCCTGCTCAATTAGAATGAGAGCTTTGATAGATGAAAAAGATAAGGAACTAATTCCTCTAGAAAAATTATTGAAACAGATAGCTGAGGATATTCAGAAGGATCGTTTCATGCTAATGGAATACTTGGGTCCTGTCGTTGATGGATGCCGGGCTGCATTCAACGTAAGTCTTGACCGTGCAAAGATATTGGATGAAATAACAGAACCTGAATTTGACTCGTATATGAGTACAACAGATGATTCCTTCAAGGATATTGGTTTCTGTTTCAAAGCCACAGATACTGATGAACAGGTATCTCTTGTCTTTTCGCATGGCAAACCTGAAGTGTTTGATGAATGCATCGAGCCAAATGTCATTATTCTGGGTGACATTGAAACCCTTCTTACATCTCTTGATAGTGATTCGAAAATATCACCACCTGATTTGCTAGATTCAAAGATTTCAGTCAA
>Ga0315536_1000935_pt1 | contig 14741 bp, 11 predicted proteins | sample SalMarSW160230MG_FD_203093 | JGI IMG/M metagenome (GOLD analysis project Ga0315536, IMG submission 203093) | Salt marsh sediment microbial communities from the Plum Island Ecosystem LTER, Massachusetts, United States - Salt Marsh Sediment SW1602-30 ... | reverse complement strand
AGGATGTATTAACCGGGCAGTTAAATAAAATCAAGGCGGCGGCGACAGTTAAGGAATTTCTTACCGCTTTAGGCAAGAAGACCATACGGCGTGAGCTTATAAAACCGGATATGCAGACCGAGCTCGAACGTTCGCTTTCGTATCCTCTTAAACAGGGACTGGTTCCCGATGATTTCAGGATAGGTCAGGCCGTTGAAGATAAAGATCAGGAGATGAGTGTCAATGTCCGTTTATTCAAGGGGAAAAATGTGGCTGAGGGAGAGATATACCTGGTAAAAAACAAAGACCAATGGCTGATAGACGATCTCCAGATTGGACTGACACTCCTTGCCGAAAAACCAAGTAAAAGTACCGAACCATTCTCTCCTTCATCATATAAATGGTTGTTGAAAGATTATTTGGAATAATGACAGCAGCGTAATGATGGTCTTGATGTAAGCGGCGATTTCTTTTATGCTTGTATAAAAAGGACGGCGATGGGGATACACGTAAAAAGAATTGAAAAAGAGTTTATGCTGAAAACTCTGTTGGATCGCGATATTCCGGTAATCGTTCACGGTGACAGAAAACAGGCGGGTTTTTTCATCACCCAATACAGCGATAGCGAAATATTCCTGAGACCCAAAGACAATCCGGTAGTGGAATTCATAAAAAACGAAGCGGTAAGGCTGTTCGGTTCAATTGATACTACCTATGTCACCTTATCCAGCACTGTTTTGCGCCGTGACGATAAATCACTGATTATCGAAAACACTGATAATTTTTGTAAAAATCCCGAGCGGAAATATGAACGCATAAACACCAAAAATATGAAGGTGAGTTTTAAGCTCAAGGGCAATACCATTGAGCTTAATTTTCCCAAAACGGATACGTTTGCCATAATTGAAGAACCGCCGAAATCAGATTTGTTTGACGCCACAAGCATAGCCGATTTGATAAAATCGTTCAAAGAGCACTTGGGGAAAATCAGCACAAACAATACCATCGTCATGTTTCGCGAAAAACCGCCGTCAACCCCGGAGGAAAACCTGATTACCCGCATAGGGAAAATACTATGGATCCCCGACACGAAGGGGGAGCTTCCGGGAGAAAACTCACCTCTTTCCCAGTTGGTGATCTCACAAAATGAATTCACGCGTTTTTTTGAAAGCACGGGTGTTGCGCAAGACCTTGTGCATAGTGAAATCGCATCCCTGCTTTATAAGAAACATAAAAACAACATTGTTGCTGAAATTTACTGCCCGATATTGTATCATGAATATGCTATCGGCTACATCCATGCGGCAAATGATAAACCTGCTGATAAGGCGTTTGGAATCGATCTCATTCATTACACGTACCAGTTTTCCAAGGTATTAAGCTATTCCCTGGAAAAGCACGGCTACTTTAAACAGAAATCCGGGGGCGCCGTCAATTATCAGGAGCCTATTATCGATATAAGCGGTTCGGGGTTGCTTTTTGCAACCCAATCACAGGATATAGACAATAAACTTACCATGCTTGACGATATGGATATCATGGTGACAATTAACGAAAAAAAGATCGTTATCGGCTCCCGGGTTATGCGAAAATTCAAAGATTTATCCACATTTTATTTCGCGGTCCAGTTTTTACGAATTTCGGATGCGGATTTCAGGTTTCTTTTTGAATATTTATACGGAAAGATTTTTACAAAAAAAGATGAGGTAAGCTGGGAGGGAGGATCCCCCCCTCCCCCGGTCTGATCTCTACATACTATCTAAGTTTATTCCGTGTCGTTTCTTGGGAAAAGTTTTCAACACAGCAACCTTGTTTCTCTTTTTATTAAAAACAACTCCGCCGTTCCAGTATTCTACCGCAGCGAAAAGCGCATTACCACTGTCGTTTTCATCGCTGTCTTTTGTTCTGAAAGAAACGTATTTTTCCATTTCTTCAAAGTTTTGGTTGACAAAACAATTTATCCGTTTCTTATTAAACGTGTTCCAGCTTTCCAGTTCCTTAAAGCCGTCTCCCTCATCCTCAACAATAAGGTGTGCTTTCTCAGTGTCAAAATAATACCAGACTTTGACCTTTTTGTTTATATCACAATCATTTCCGTGCTTTACGGCGTTTTTTATAATCTCACTGATCTGTTGTTCAAGTAAATTAATTTCTTTAATCTCCGGCGGCGCCTTCTGTACCACCAGCAACGTATAGTATCGTATCTGCCTGAAATCGCTGTTAAACTCCTTAAAAAACATTCCTGTTGTATCAAATAACTTACTGTTCTCATCTGACTTAAGCAATTTAAATTCACTCATTCGTTTCCCCCCTTCTTACTGCTCTATTTTGCTTATTGCGTCTTCTACACTATTAGCAATGGGGAAATACCCCATAAGTTTGGTTAGTTCAATGACTTTCTTTACCGAGCCGTGGATATTCGTTATTTGCAGCTTCATGTTCATCTTCTTAATGGTTGAACAGATATAAATAAGCGCACCTATTCCACTACTATCGATATAATCAACATTTTCCAAATTAATAATAAATTGGCCGATTTTCTTTTCGATCATTTTCAACACTAATTCTTTCAGCTTGTAAGAATTATAGAGGTCCATCTCTCCATTAACATCGATTATATACGTATTTGAATATTTTCGAACCTTCAATTCCATCTTGTTCCTCTCTCCTTTCGCTTAATTAACTTTCATAAGTAAAAGTGTTTGATCGTCATGCTGTGGCGCATTCCCGACAAATACTTTTAGATCCGCCTTGATTTTATCAATCAACTCATTCGGTGAAAGATGCGCATTCTTTAACACAACCTTTGCCAGCGATTCAAATGAATACTGGTCTCCGTTGGCATTCATGGCTTCGATTATTCCGTCGGTATAAAGAACTGCAACATCGCCTTTTTCTATCCGAAAACTTTTTTGTTCGTATTTTGTACCACGCTCGATCCCGATGGGGAGCCCTTCGGTATCGATATTCTCCAGTTTACCGGTTTTCTTGCGGAACATCAATAACGGGTGATGTGCGGCGTTGGAATAGGTAATCTTTCCACTGTTCTGATCATAGATCATAAAACTTAAGGTAGCGAAATGATCGATATCGATTCGACCGGTAATACCTCGGTTGATCCAGGTCACAATAGTTCGCGCGTCCTTATCCGATGAGGTTATAAGATGTAGAATGGAGCGTATCATGACCATTACCAGTGCCGCCGGAACACCCTTTCCCGCAACATCACAAATAACCAGGGCAACCTTGTCCTTCTGCAGGGGCAGTACGTCAAAATAGTCTCCGCTGACACCTTTTGCCGGGATGGAAAAAGCTCCGATCGCCGCCTTCTCAAATTTCGGTATTTTACTGGGGAGCAGTTTTTGCTGGATCTCCGCGGCGATTCCCAACTCCCTTTCCATTTCGCGTTTTTCAATCAACTCCATATAGGTCATGATAAAGTCAATGGTCAGCGAAGCATAATCGGCGAAGGTTTTAATATGATCGAAATCATTTTCCGTAAAAAACTTTCCCCGTTCACGCTTAATAATGGAAAGTACGCCCAGAATACGCTTTGAAACCAGGAGTGGAATAACGATGATCGAGCTGACATAGAGGGTATCATTTTTGGTATTGTTTTCCATGCGATTATCGGTCGCCGTATTACGGACAAAAATCGGTCTCCCTATTTTGGCCGCCTCTCCCAGAATTGTCTCGCCGATTTTGATGGGGATGGATTTAAAGTACGATTGAATACTCGATATTTTCAGTTTGATCTGGTTCGGGGCGTCATACGGCGGGGGGAAAATCCCGTTTACCGCCTCCACCCGTAAAATATCCTCGAACTCATCCACCAAAAGAATGGCACCGGCATCAGCGTTTGTGCTCTTTGTGGCGGATGCAATAATAAAGTTCAGGATCTGGCTCAGGTCCAGTTTCTCCGCAATTGCGCTTCCCAGATTACGCATAAACTCAAATAATGAATCCAAATCATTCTGTAAAAAATCGAACTTGTCGGTTTGTTCTTTTTCATGCTGAATGCTGTATTTATACAGAACATAGAGATGCAGAAAATAGGAGAAGGGGATACAGATATACTGAATAAACACCGAGTGATACGCGGCATTAAAAAACAGCAGGGCGGAAAGAATTCCCAACTGGGAGATAATGGGAATACGGATGATTTCCAGACGTGCGCTGATTACCATGACCGGATTTTCCGTGTTGTAGACCGTTACCCCGTAGAAGGTCACGCCGAGATAAACCAGGTTGGCGAGTATCCATAAATGGGGAACCAGCTTTTCAAACATAACATACCGGCTGCTGAGCTGCATCAACAGGTTAACAACAACAAGCACAAAAAACGCCGCGTTTAAAATATAAAAGATCAGGTCGTATTTTCTTTTTCCGGTAAAACTGCGTAACCAGAGGAGGTATACCCCGATAATTAATATATCTGAAATAACCAGAATAATACCGGAATCCTTAATAGTGCTGTTAATGTAAGGAAGCAGCAAATATAAGCCGCTGTACAAAAGGTCACGCAGCACAAGTATTATGATCACATATTTCAGTATATTGATGGATGGTGAGGATACTCTGCCCTTGATATATCTATAGAAGATACCTATGATAAAAATAAATATCAGCTTCCCGATAAGAAATGTATCAACTATAGCCCTAAGTATATCCGTAAACTGCATGCCTTCTACCTATAATGCATAAACTATCCCACGAGTCCTGTTACAGGTCAATTTAGATAAATTTATACTGTTACTTTATATTATTCGGCGTATTTTTGTATAAGTCAAGTCTAACACTTAATAATAAAAAGAGTCAAGAGGATGATTTTTGATAAATTTTTTTTATTCCTCCCGCTAAATCTGTTTGAAAAAATGCCGTTCTTCTGTTAAAAATAGACATGGTATATCTCTATATTGAGATCTATTCTTTTAAGCAGCTTTTAAAAATCGGAGTACCCTTTCTCTCTAAAATTGATCACGGTTTCAACAAGCTCATCGAAGAAAGAGGCATAGAGGTGCTCCATAATAAAAACGGCTTATTCCTCTTCTGCCTTGGGGACGAAAAACAATTGGAGACGGAAAATATCCTTGATTCCGTCCTGGTCTTCTATTCCATCCTGAATAACGGGAAAAAGCGGCTGCACGGATACAACCTGTTTCTCTCTGCCCGGCCGTCTACGGACGGTGAAGTACTGCTTCACGATTTTCAACAGATCCTCTTCGGAATTAAGGAAGAAGAAGGTTTATGGATTCATAAGAGCAATAAATCCTTGTTCAAAACCATTGATGTGATAGACGAAGTGGGAGATTATCTCAGCATCACCTTTAAAAAACAATCCATACAGACCGAAAAATATATTTCTCAAATACAAAGGATAAAAAAAGATAATTTTGATAAATTGTTGAAAATCTTTTCCCGTATCAAACCTGCCCCGGGAAAATGCAGCGTCTTTCTTATTCACAGCCGCCGGCGTGTTTTGGCCAGGAGTATTGCGGAAAACGTATTAAAAAAATACGTCGGCAGAAAACTTTTCCCTTATATCCCGATTATCAATCCCGGAACCGACATACTGTATCAACTGCTTCCTTTTGTGCATAGTATTAATTCACAGTTCATTAACAAACTGAAACCCTGGTTGAATCCCCCAATGAAGAAGGTTTGGGAGGAAAAAAAACAGCTTTTGCTGGACTTCCTCCAGGGGAAATATGTGATGGCCGATCACGCAAACCGAGATATTTTCTACGCGTATCATCTCTATCTGGAAGCATACTGCAAAATGATGCAGCGGAAATCGCTTCCCGCTGTTTTAATCTGTGATAACATAGAACTGTCGGGTGGGGTGTTCAATAACTATCTTTTAAGCTATCTTACGGATTTTTCCCACCGCTACAATCTTTTAGCGATATTTATTTCAGCGAAAAAAAAATTACCGCCGGCATTCGGTGAATTGAAAATTAAAAAAATCGAAATCCCGCCGCTTTCGGAAAAAGAAGTAAAAACCTGTTTTCATATTCTTTATCCGGATATTACGGTCCCTTCCGGGGTTATCCGCCAGATTCACCGGCTGTCCGAAGAAAATTATAACGCGGTGCTGCACTATATCTACTACCTGCGCCGCCACAATAAAATTCAGGAAACAAACAATCATTATCGCTGGCTGCCTCATGCCGAACTTTCACTGCAGATTCCAAAACAGCGCCTGCAGGCAAGCTGGCAGTTTATAAAATCATTGAAAGAGGAAGAAAAAATACTCCTCTATGTATTAATGCTTACCCATACCGTAGTACCATATGCACAACTTGTCGTATTTTTTGAGTCGGTGGGCTTAAAAGAACGCGCATGCAATGCTTACCTGTCTTATCTGAAGAACACCGGACTTATTGTTTATACCAACGAAAACACCCCCCTGTTCCAGGGGCTGTTCACCTTATTAAAAAAGAATCTTGGTAACCAGGCGGAGTTTTACGAACGAAAACTATACGGATTTATTAGTCAAAATTTACAGTCCTTCCTGCCGTTCGGAGCGGTTCCCCTGATTAAACTTCTTTATCGATTGCATAACCTTACTCCTTTGGCAGATATTCTACAGCGGATTCTGCAGTACTGTATGGATACCTTATCTCTGCGTCCGGCACGCTTTTTTCTGGACCTTCCGGCCGGACTCGTTAAGAACAAAACGCAAATACCCAAGCGCGAGATGGTGGACCTTGTCTGTAATACCTATTATTTGCGGTACCTCCTGCTGGAAGGTAAAGCAAAAGAAGCTCAAAAGCTGGTAAGCGCAAAAATTACCCAAATTACCTTTTCCTATACGGCCGATCCTATTTATGCGGACCTGCATCTACAGCTTTCCCGGTATTTTCTCACCCAAAGAGAGACGGACAATGCGGTAAAGGAAGCAAAAAAGGCGGCGCTCGCGTTTCAGGAACTCTCGTTTACGGAAAAGATGAGCGAATCGTATCTGGAATTGGGGCAGGCCCTGTTGGCCAAGGGAAGTATTTTTGAGGCATTGGAATATTTTGAGTTTACCAGAAAGTTCTCGTCCGAGACAAAGAGCAGGGTGCTGCAGGCCAAAGCCTATCTTTTAAAATCGATAACCCTGTTTTTTATCGGAAATTACACCCAGGCCCTGCATAATCTTCACTCCGGAATCGCTTTAAGCGAGGCACACGGTCTGCGCCAGTTTGAACATCTGTTGTTTTTTATTAAAGGGCGTATCCAATTTGACCTGGGGCTTTACCATGATGCACGCGTGATATTTGAGCAGTGTCTGGCATTGGTCCGCGCATTTTCCCAAAAGGGGTGCAACACGGTATTGAAAGCATGGATAGCCCGGACCTATGGTTATGTTGAGGAATACGAGGCCGCTTTTCGGATTCTTGATACGCTGCCGGAAAACAGGGAGACATTATTTTTCCGCGCGGAACTAAACCTGATTCAAAATAAACACAACGAGGCGATAAAGCTGATTGATAAGGCCCTGGGAATCAAGGAAAAACACGATTTATTCTTTTCGGAACGGTTTTCCTGGAAAAACGGATTTTCCATGATCGAGGACCGCCGTTTCGACCTGTGCCGGAACGGATCGGCTTTATTGCGCCGGCTGAAGGCGTTTAAAGCCTATTCCGGATGTTTTACCGGACACTTAAAAGAAGGATTAAACGAGCTGCACACCGTCACCATCCGCGAAAAACTTCCTGCCCACGAGCCGTATGCGCATTTATATTTTTTCCTCTATTACCTGATCCTCACCAGATGTTCGGTACCCAAAGACCCGGACAGTGATATCGCCGACAGCCTGACCGTACTGAACCTGGCGTTAAAACATCTGCAGGAACGCTCAACTGCAATAGATCAACCCAGGCAAAGAATTCATTACCTGTCAAAAAATTATTGGAATAAACTTTTATTTCAACAGGCAAAACAAAACAAATTAGTGTAAGGGGTCCCAAATGAATAGATGGGAAAAAGCCGGTTTATTTCTGTTCTGTATACTATTATTTTGTTTCAATTGTACCATGGAACAAAAACCGGCGAAAATATTTTTTGTAAACCTCTTTTATGACGTTATTGACATACGGCTTGGAGATGAAACCGATCCCGTTTATACGGCGAAAGCGGTGAAGCCTTTTTCGTATGCTCCGGTGGGGAAAACCGTACGATTCGGCAGGTATCAACTCTATTTCAAGTCCTCAAATGACAATAGATGGAATTCATGGAATTTCAGCGGAGATGATAATTTTTCCGAGATAAAACCGGGAAAGATTTACTGTATTGCCATTACCACAGATGGTGCCATCAATTATTTCAGCATGAACGAAGAAACCGGTGAGGGAGCGAAAGTTTGTTTTTTTAATGCCTCACCGATCCGGGTTTCCGACATGCGGGTTGTATTGGACTCGGCCCCGAACCTTGCGGCCGACATACAGGACCTTGATTCCAATATGCTTTCCAATTTTTACACGATCCCGCCGGGCCGCTATCTGCTGTTCTGGCAGTTTCCCTTTCAGAAATCGGTGGATGAGTATTTATTCTATACACAAAAGGGGACGAATGTTCCCAAGGCGTTTACGTTTCGGCAGGAACACTATTACGTGTTTCTTATCTACACCGAGAGTGACACGACAAAAGCTCTCTTTTTTGATATTTCGCCTACAGCTTAGATATTCTTTTTTTAAGGCCCAGGAATCTGTTTTTCAACTTGGCAAAAAAACCTTCCCCGTATTTCTTTGAATACCGCTTCACCGCTTTTTCGGTCGGGTAATCCTGGCCGTACTTCTTTTTTAAACCGTCCCAGTATTTCACAATCCAGATATAGAGGTCGGCCGAGGTCCTTCCCGGGAATTTGGCAATAATATTCTCTTCATCTATGATGCGTACAATAGGAAGATAAACTTTATCAAACCAGGAAACCACCGCTTTTTTATAGGGGATCTCATGGTCCTTGTTCATATTAATAAAATACTTATGCACCTGAATATGCTCCAATAACTCATCAAAACGACCGGGAGCGGTAAAATCAATCTCCGCCTGAGGTCGGTATTTCTTCAAACCGGTTTCCTCGTAAAAGCACCTTTTCTCACACTCAATGACCGCCTTTTTCAAATCCTCCTTACTCATATCCTTGTGCAAACCTATTTCCGTTTCCAAAGAGGTTACTTCCGCGTCTACAAACTCGATACCGCGTGAAAGTGCCACGGAAATACGGTGATTGCCGTCACGCACAAAATACACCCCCCCGATCTCATATAAACGGACCGGCGGCAGTTCGATATGCTCCTTGTGCGCCTTATTGATCCTCTCCCAGCGCTCACGCAGATATGCTCCCCTGGGGAGAAAAACCCGGTTAAAATCCTTATACCTGCCCTCACTGCCCACAATATGCGAGATTGGTATGTGTTTTATTCCCCGGTATGCTTCTCCGTGAGGTTTTAGGATGGAGTACGCGTAAGAAAACGGGATGAGATCATCCTTTCGTTTGGTGATAAGCGAACCGAGCCTGGAAAAAAACGCCCTGAGACGGGCCTTGTTAAAGATACCGCTTGCGTCAATATCATGCATAAAATCATTCATCATCTTGGCCATGGTTGTCCTCAATTTGCAAAATATAATGTTTGAATGCGTTAATTACCGTTGTATCCATATACCGGCTTTTTCGGGCCGCGTTTTGACTATAGAGATGTATATGCCCGTGAATCAGGTATTTTGGTTTAAAGCGACGCATAAACCATAAATAGGCTTTAAACCCCGTGTGACACCGGTCATCCCAATCATGAATACCGCAGGGTGGAGCGTGTGTTATCAGAATATCGATATAACGGCCGTGTAAAAGCCGGTTCCAGAGCAGAGAAGGCAAAAGGCGCAGCATATAAAAAAACATGCCCCGGTCACTGAACTGATTAAGACCGTTATTATAATTCATACTCCCGCCCAATCCGGCTATTATCAGCCCGTTTATATAGCGAACCCGGCCGCTGATATAGCGGCCGCCGCAGGGCCGGTACCGCTCATGTTCCGGGGAACGGAGCGGCAGATACATCCTGTAGCGCGCATCATAATTGCCCAGGCGCCTGAGATTATGATTACCGAACACAAAAAATAACGGCTTGTTCAGACTGCTTATAATAAAATCATAATAATCCAGCGGCAGATCTCCGCAGCTTAATACCAGGGAGACGTCCTTGAATCTTTTTTTGATATTCGTACTGTATACCAGCGGATCGATATAATCGGAGATACAGAGAATTTTCATAGTATAAAGATAGTAAAATACAGAAAGGAGTCAATTGATTTTAAAAACATTCATGCCGCTACTCGATATCCGTTTTCAACAGTATTTCATGCAGCTTGTCTTTGTTAAAAAGATCAATCGGCCTGGTTTCCGCGAACTCGTATGCCTTTCTGGAAAAGGTCGAGCTGGTAATCATCAGGCCCTTCATTACATTGATTTTTTTCATGGCTTCGTGCAGATTGCGTACGGCTGAATCGTCTATAATTTCAGGCACACGAAATATTCTGATAAGCTTGGGCATTTTACGCGCTCCCCGCCATTTCTGCTCCGCTTCCACCGCCATAATCTGGCAGCCGTTGGGAAACTCACTGATGTCACGGACCTCCAGTTTCAATGCCTTGATCATGGAGATACAGATGGCCTTGAAGCGTTCCTTCTGTGAGGTAAGAAAATCCTTTATACGGTCATCGGTACGAAACTCCTGGTACTGAGACAGCTTCTCCGCCACATCACGAAAAGACGGGCGCTTGGCATACACCTTTTCCCACTGTTCAATGGCCAGTTCAATCTGGCGCTTTTTTTCGTAACACATCGCGATAAAATACCGCGCATAGATAACCTCATTCCGTTTCTCGCTTTCACCGATCCTGATGGCCCTGTCCAGCTCGTTGATCGCGCTCTCACAATTATTCATATTCATGAAACAGGTGCCCCGCTCGATCAACGCCTTGACCTTTAATTCGGTATCGTTCTCCGATTTTTCAAAATAAAGCAGCGCGCTGAGATAATCATGGGCATCCTTCTGCAGTTTTCCCAGGTAAAAATACGCGTTATAGTTGTCCGATTCATACTTCACCGCCTTTTCCAATTCCATTTTGGCCTCTATCGGTTTTTTTTGTTTATACAGAATCTTACCCAGCCGGAAATGAGCGTCCCCGTGATCGGGATCAAGTTCTACGGTTTTCAGGTAATAGGAATATGCCCTGTCGTCGCGTCTGCGCTCCTCAAAAAGCAGCCCCGCATGGTAGTGATGATCGGCCACAAACGGTTCGGCCTGCAGTAACAGTAAGTATTCCTTCAGTGCCTCTTCATACTGGTGAAACTGCATAAACAGCTCGGCGATCTCCTTGCGAAACTGCACTTCCCTGCAGATACCTGAAAAATTACCCAGACTGTTTACGGTTTTAAACTCCATTAAAGCGAGTTCGGGTTTATCCAACTCGACATACGCACGCCCCAATAAGTAATGGGCATCCACATCACGGGAGTTTTTGGCAATGATATGTTTGGCAATGCGCATAGCCGGAATTGTTTTTCCCTGTTTTAACAAGGCTTCCACGTTCGCAATTTTCCGCGGCTTGAAAGCCATCTTCAGGATAATTAAAATTAAGGGAATAACGGCAACGCCGACGATAATTAAAATAATGATTGTTGTAACGGGCATCTATAAAACCTTTCTTAAAAGCTTAACCGTTTTCCCAATTACTGTCAAATATTCTCTTTGGCAAACAAAAAAAAAGATGTATACTTATAGGTAGGTGAAAATGAACAGGAAACTTGTACTTTTTGGAATAGTATTTTGTTTTTCTACTCTATTGGTATGGGGACAAACGGCTTTTGAGACCGGTGAAAAGCTGTGGATGCAGAATAAACCACAGGAAGCCAAGTCCAACCTGGAAACCGCCTTGCTGCGGGACAGTAATAATGAAAAAATCTACTATTACCTGGGGTTGATTTATGATCAGTTAAACGAGCCGGCTAAGGCCATAGAGATTATGCGCAAAGGGCTTCTTGTGGCCAAGGATTTAAAGGATGTACTTTATTTTAATATTGCCAATGATTATTTCAAACAGAAAGATAATATACTGGCCGACAAAAATTATACCCTGGCTCTCGCTGAAAACAGCGTGTTCGCCGCGGCCTATCTCAACCGGGCGAATGTGCGTGTGCGCCTGGTCAAATACCCGGACGCCATCGAAGATTACAAAACCTACCTGCGCATCAGACCTGACGCCCCCCAGCGTGAGGAGATCGAAAAACTGATCAAACTGCTGCAGCAGTCTCTGGATGAGCAAAAGGACCTGTTGAACAACGTATTAAACAGCATAAAAAACGCATCGGTCGATACCCAGACGGAATCGGCGGGTACGGAAAATTTCCAGGAAACGGGCCATACTGAACTGGATATAATAGAATAAGCAAAAACCAAAGAGGTGTACAACATGGATAAACGCGTATTATTTATCGGCGGCGGAATACTGCTGTTAATCCTGATCTTACTCTTCCTGCTCCTTTTTACCAATACCTTCGGGGGAGCGCCGGCAACGAGTGAACGCGATAACGTTTTAAAACTGGCACGGGATTACCTCAAGGACGGGGAGTACCAGACCGCGCTTGACCTGCTGAACGATCTTTTAAAGAAAAATTACGATGATAAAGAAGCCCGGGACCTGCGGGACGAAGTTGTCAAACAAAAGAAAGAGGCCGAGAGCAAGACCTCTTCGGGTTCGAAGACCACAACCATCATCCGGGAGGTCATCACCGGCGACAATGAGGTGCGCCGGCCCGGAACAGACAAGCCGCAGCTTGAAATCCCCGAAAACGCGACGTCCAAAGAAAAGGAGCGCCTGAACAAAATACGCGACCTGCTGGAAAAGGGCATAAAACAGTTAAACAACCGTGATTATGATTCGGCCCGTGGTTCGTTCAACGAGGCGCTGCAGATCGATCCCAAATTGGGAGAGGCCTATGCCCGGATCGGCCAGGCCTACCTTGAAGAAAACCCCGACAATCATGACAACATCCAGAAGGCCCTGGAAAACTCCCGCAAGGCGATTGCTTACGATCCCAATCTTTCTTTGCCGCATTTTACCCTTGGACAGATTTATGAAAAGGAGAAACAATGGGACAATGCGGAAAAGGAATACGGCGAAGCCGCGCGGCTGAATCCTCAAGACTATCTGGCCCTGTATAAACTGGGGAATATTCAATACCGCCAGGGGAAATTCTCAAAGGCGGTTCAGTCTTACACCAGCTGTATCCACATTAAATCGGATTTTTATAAAGCCTATTACAACATGGGTGTGGCCCAGATGCAGTTGAAAAACACCAAACAGGCCGTTTCAGCCTTTAAGGGATTGCTTTCCCTCAAACCGGACCATGCCTACGGACATTTCCAGTTGGCGACACTCTATGAAGACAGCGGGAATACCGCCGCGGCAATTAATGAATACAAACAGGCGGTAACCTATGCTCCCGATAAGGCGGATTTCCAGCGCAGGCTTTCCGGGGCACTGATCACCGCGGGAAGGTATTCAGAGGCGGAATCCACCCTGAACAAAGTACTGCAGCTTGATCCCAACCATCCTGTTTCCAACTTTAATATGGCCAACCTGAAAATACATACGGGCAATTACAGCCAGGCTTTAAGTTACGCGGAAAAGGCGTATACCATGAGTTCCAATACAAAGGAGTACGCGTATACCCTGGGCCTGATTTATGAAAAATTGAAAAACACCGACCAGGCCATAACCTACTATAAAAAGGCCATCGCGCTGGACTCACACTATTTATTACCGCTTATCAACCTGGGGAAACTCTATGATGATAATGGGTTGTATGATGACGCACTCCCCTACCTGAAAACCGCCTATAACCTGAGTCCCAATTCGTACCTGGTGAACAACAACCTGGGGACCGTCTACCTGCACAAGAAGATGTACCAGGATGCCATTACTCATCTGAGCAAGGCCATCAGCCTGCGCTCACAGGATACCCTGGCGCGCTATAACCTGGGGCTTGCCTACCTTGAATCCGGCAATAACCTGGAGGCCAAAAAGACTTTTTCCGAGCTGTTTTCCGTGGACCCCAACTACTGGGACGCCTATTACCAGTACGGCCTGATCCTGATAAAAGAGGGAGACAAGGCCCATGCCAAAGAGATCCTTTCCACACTCATCACAAAAAACCCGAATTATGCCAAGAAACCTGAGGTGGAAGAGATCTTACGCGGTCTGTAATAAGAATAATTTTGTCCGGCGAAACCGAGCACGTTTCAGCACTCACTGAACAGAATTTTTACACCGTGCGGCCGGTAAGCTTATACAGCTCGTCCTTGGTCAATGAGTAATAAAGCGGTCTGCCGTGCGGACAACGCGGATTTTCCAGGTTCAATACCCCTTTAAAAAGCTCCACCGCCGTCAACGCATCGATTTCCTGCCCCTCTTTGACAGCCATCCGGCAGGCGGTTTGCGCATACAGTTCATGCAGCAGCTCATCCTTGTTTGCCCTGCCGTTTTTCAAGCAATCGATCAGTTCGTTTTCAGGCAACGCCTGCATGCTTTGGGGCAGTTTTAAAATTTCAAAACTCGTTCGGCTGATTTTTTGCACAACAATGCCGGCGTTCTTCAACTGTTCCATATTCCGAATAATAACTTCGGCCTCTTCTTCTTCCGCTTCAAAACCAAGGGGGAAAAGCAGTTCCCCTGTGGCGGCGGGCTCGTGCTGTAATTTATCAAAAAGCAGGCGT
>Ga0315536_1000930_pt1 | contig 14796 bp, 17 predicted proteins | sample SalMarSW160230MG_FD_203093 | JGI IMG/M metagenome (GOLD analysis project Ga0315536, IMG submission 203093) | Salt marsh sediment microbial communities from the Plum Island Ecosystem LTER, Massachusetts, United States - Salt Marsh Sediment SW1602-30 ... | reverse complement strand
TGTACCTCAAACCGTGCAAAAGGCCCCTCCATGCTTAATGCAGATGCCTGACAGGTATTGGCCGAGATGAGAATAGGACACAACACTATGAGGACTATACCGAGGGCGAGCACAGCGCTTACCGTGGATATGATTTTGAGATGCCTCGGCATGGTCCTTATGGTCTCCATTTATCGGCAACTTGTCAATGGGTTTTGTGCTTTTGATGTTTTTCCGGCATGGACCCAAGGGGGTAACTGTGATACAAAGGATATTGGGGACAGTTGTCACGCATGCGAAGATTGCTGATGAAAAAGAAAAGGATCGGGTTGGCCTTGGGCGGCGGTGGGGCCAAGGGGCTCTGCCACATTGCCTTTCTTAAGGCCCTGGATGAGATGGGGCTGAAGCCCTCGGTGATAGCGGGTACCAGTATCGGGGCCATCGTGGGGGCATTCTATGCCGCCGGGGTATCGGGCGCGCAGATGGAGGAGATGCTCCGCACAGTGAGGGTCGCCGAGATCAACAAGATGGTGGATTTCTCCGGTCCATTGGCCTCGGCCTTTCTGAAAGGGAAAGGGGTGGAGCGATTTTTTCATAACAACATCCCGGCCCGGTACTTCAAAGACCTGAAGATCCCCCTCAAGATTGTGGCGACCGACTTCTGGAAGCGCACGGAGGTCGTCTTTGAATCGGGGGAGCTTGTCCCCGCCATCCGGGCCAGCATGTCCATACCCGGGCTCTTTAAACCGGTCAAGATCGGCGATACCGTGCTGGTGGATGGGGGCGCCGTCAATCCTCTGCCCTATGACACCATCCGCACGGAATGCGATGTCCTCATCGCCATCGATGTCTCCGGGGCAAAGACCCCTGGTGGACGTGGTCTGATCCCTTCGTTCATGGAGAGCATCATGTCCACCTTTCAGATCATGCAGCGGTCTATCGTGGAACACAAGCTGCGGATATCCCAGCCCGACATCTACATCAAACCGGAGCTCAAAAACGTCAGGGTCTTGGAATTCTACCGCTACGCCGAGATCATGCGGGGTGTTCAGGATGACGTGGAGCGGTTCAAGCATGAAGTGACCAAGCGGATGCGAAAGCGGTTTCTATTCTTTTGATGCAACACTACTGTGCCATGGACGCCCCGTTTCTCGATGACGTCTTGAAAAAAATCCTCAATGCCTTTTCCATCTTCTATGTTGACTTCACCGCAGAGGAGTATCGGCCGTATCGCGAGCGGGGGATCGGCGGTTTTGTCCGTTTCGATGAGGGGAAGATCTTCTTCGATCGCCGGCTCTCCCCTGCGGAGGAGGATCGGACGTGGGCCCACGAGGTCCTGAGCGTTTATTACTATTGGCTTAGGGGGATCATCAGGCACGATGATGAGGTGGAGCAAGAGGCCAGGTCTCTGTGCGAGGACGAGGAATGCCTCGCGGTCTTGAGGCGATATCGACGATCCGTGGCGACGACGCGTCTAGACCCCAGGGATTGACAGAGGGGGGATTTTGTGGTTTAGTTAGCTACCTAATGCGGATCACAGAGCTTGATTACCGCCTTCCCGAAGGACTTATTGCCCAATATCCTGTCGAGCCGAGGGATACGGCCCGCTTGCTGGTTTTAAAACGGGGGGAAGGGGAGATAATCCATACCGTCTTCTCCCGGGTGGGCGGTTTTTTGCAAAAGGGCGATGTCCTGGTGGTAAACGATACCAAGGTGCTGCCGGCCCGCTTGCTCGGACGCAAGGAGACCCAGGGCAAGGTAGAAGTCCTGCTATTGCGGAAGATCCCCGGCCCGGGTGAGAAGTGGGAGTGCCTGGTCAAGAGGGGCAAGCGGCTGCACGCGGGGACACGGATACGGTTCGCCCCCGACCTTTCGGGAGAGGTGGTGGGCAATGGCACCGAGGGGAAAAAGCGGATCTCCTTTGAGGCCCAGGGGGCATTCGGGGAGATCATCAACCGGATCGGGCATATCCCCCTCCCCCCCTATATCAGAGGGGGGGAAGATGAGGAGATCGACAAAGAGGGGTACCAGACCGTCTTCTCCCGTCACGATGGGGCAATAGCCGCCCCGACGGCCGGTCTACACTTTACCCCTCAGTTGGTGCAGGGTATAGAGGAGCAGGGGATAGCGGTTGTTCCCCTCACCCTCCACGTCGGTATGGGCACCTTTTTGCCTATCCGTTCAGAGACAGTGGAGGGTCACCGGTTAGAACCGGAGTTTTACTCCATATCTCCTTCCTCTGCCCGGGCCGTCAATGCCGCCCGTGAAAGCGGGGGGAGGATATGTGCGGTGGGCACCACGGCGGTGCGGGCCTTGGAGTCCGCCTGCGATGAGGGAGGGAGGATCCATCCCCACCAGGGTATGACCGATCTCTATATCTACCCTGGATATCGATTTAAGGCGATCGACGCCCTGGTCACCAATTTTCACCTCCCGCGCTCCACCTTGCTGCTGCTGGTGTTTGCCTTCGGGGGGAGGGATCTCGTCTTGAAGGCATATCGCGATGCGATGCGTGAGGGATACGGATTTTATAGTTATGGGGATGGGATGTTGATCATGTGAAGGGGGAACGATTCTCTTTCCGACTCCTCAAGGAGGGTGAGCAGGGGAGACTCGGCACCATCACCACCCCCCATGGGACTTTTTCCACACCGGCGTTTATGCCGGTGGGGAGTCAGGGGAGTGTCAAGGCCTTGGCCCCGGCTGACCTGCAGGAGGTGGGGACAGAGATCCTCCTGTGCAATGCCTATCACCTCTACCTCCGGCCCGGCACGGAGGTGATAAGGAACGGCGGGGGATTGCACCGGTTTATGGGTTGGGAGGGCCCTATATTGACGGATAGCGGAGGGTTTCAGATCGTGAGCATGAGTGCCTTAGGCAAGGTAGAACCCGAGGGGGTGCACTTCCGCTCCCATCTCGACGGGTCGTCCCATTTCCTTACTCCGGAGAAGGTCATTCGGATTCAGGAGGAATTGGGCGCCGATATCATGATGACCTTGGATGACTGCCCCCCCTATCCCGCCTCCCGTGATGAGGCCAAGGCAGCGGTGGCGTTGACGGCACAGTGGGCACGGCAATCGCAGGGGGACAGGGACAATGAGGGGCAGGCCCTCTTCGCCATCGTCCAAGGGGGGGTCTATCCGGAGCTGCGCCGGCAGAGCGCCCATGAGCTGATGGAAATGGGGTTTGACGGGTATGCCATCGGGGGTCTGAGCCTCGGAGAGGAAAAGGAGGTCACCTTTGAGATGGCCCAGTTGGTTACCTCCCTCCTCCCCACGGAGGCGCCCCGATATCTGATGGGGATGGGGACCCCTGAGGATATCCTCGCCGGGGTGAGGATCGGAGTGGATATGTTTGATTGCGTTTTGCCGACGAGGTGCGCGCGGACCGGGATCCTCTTTACCAGCTTCGGTCGGCTCAACATCAAACATGCCCGCTATAGCGCGGATACGGCGCCCCTTGATCCTGCGTGCGGCTGTTATACCTGCCGCCATTTCTCTCGGGCCTATCTCAGGCACCTCTTTCTGGCCCGGGAATTGTTGGCGTACAGACTCAATGCCGTGCACAACCTTTTTTACTATCACTCGTTGATGCGGGATATCCGTCAGGCCCTTTCCGAGGGGACGATGGATCAATTTGTACGGGCCTTTGTATCCCAGCGAGGAGATACAGGAGATAATTCAGGAAGTGAAGGAGGTGAAACAGTATGCTAGGTGAAATCGTCTATGCCATGGCCCCTGGTCAAGGGCAAGGAGGGCAACAGAGCCCTTACTCTTTTCTCATCTTTATGGGCTTGCTCTTTGCCGTATTCTACTTCATCCTGATCAGGCCGCAGCAAAAACGGTCGAAGGAGCACCGGCAGCTCTTGGAGGGCCTGAAAAAGGGTGACAAGGTCGTCACTACCGGCGGCCTCCAGGGTACCGTGGTCAGCCTGTCGGATACGGTGGTCACCGTGGAGATCGCCGACAAGGTGAAGGTTAAGGTGGGCAGAAACTACATCGCCGGCCTTATGAAATCTTAGTAACAAGACCCTCCTTGCCCTTGACCTTAGGTTCAAGGGCCGTGGAGGCCACGAGGAGGATACCATGCGTATATATGAAACGATGCTCGTGTTGGACCCTGAGATGTCCAAAGAGCAGGTGGACGGATTTACGGAGAAACTCAAGCAATTCCTCGGCGATCGCGGGGCCGAGGTGCTCAGGGTCCAGGAGTGGGGGGTCAAGACCCTCGCCTACGAAATCAAGAAGAAGAACAAGGGATACTACCTCATTTTCTACCTGAAGGGGGATGAGGCGCTGGTCGCCGACATGGAGAGAAACCTTCGTTTGATGGAAGAGGTCCTCCGGTATCTCACCGTCAAGCGGGAGGAGGAGGATATCGCTGCTGCTCCGCCGAGAGAAGAACCGGAACAAGAGAAGGAACCGGAAAAAGAGGAAGAACCCGAGGAGGAACCAGCCGGGGGTGAAGAGTCGGCAGGTGCAGTGGAGGAGGAATAGTGTTTTTCCTGAACCGCGTGATCTTGGCAGGGAGGCTGAAGGACGATCCCGAGATCAGGTATACCCCCGGAGGGAAACCGGTGATATTTTTTACCCTCAGTCTCCCCTCCGAACGATTGGGGGATGAATCCCTCCCCTTGGAAAATGTCTCCATACGGGTCATGCTCGTCGGCGAACGATCGGAGCGCTGGGCAAAACAGAAGGGGAGAGGGGAGGGTAATGTCCTGGTCGAAGGTGGTCTCGTCCAACGCCGGTGGGAGACAACAGAGGGAAAGATGAGGCGAGAGATAGGGATCATCGCCCACCAGGTAACAGACTTGAGATGAAAAGGAGTTTTAATGCGTAAACCTACGAATAGATCGACCTCACGAAAAAGGGACAATAGAAGAGATTATAGGAGAAAAAAAATCTGTCGGTTCTGCACCGATAGTTCCTTGACCATTGATTATAAACAGTATCATTTATTGCGGTCCTTTCTTACCGAGAGGGGGAGGATCATCCCCAGGAGGATTTCGGGGAATTGTGCCAAACACCAGCGGGAGCTTACCAGGGCCATTAAGCGGGCTCGGCATGTAGCCCTTCTTCCCTTTACCGCGTTGCCCAGATAGGGTATGTATCGAGATGACGTGATTGAGGATCCGCGGCATAGGTAGTTTCTCAAGCGATGATGGTCGTGCTGTGTCGCGGTCGTTGGGTTAGCGCTGCTCTCCTGGGCGATTGAGCTGTTCCTGAGGAGGGGAGCGGGGGAAAGCATTCCGCCTGATCGTTGAGTCAGAGCGCGGGAATGTGATATCGTGATGTACGGGTGAGGGATACCCTGGTCGGGCGGAAGGATCTGAAATCTGGGAGGACGAATATGGAAATCATCTTGGTAGAAGATGTCCCCTCGTTGGGGAAGGCAGGGGATCGGATGCGGGTATCGGACGGGTACGCCAGGAACTACCTCTTACCCCGCAAGATGGCGGTGACGGCGACTGCCACGAGTTTGAAGGCCTTGGAGCACGAGAGGGATTTTTTACAGCATAAGCATGACAAGCTGGAGCATGAGGCGCAGCAGTTGGCGCAAAAAATCGGGGAAATCTCCTGTACCATTGCCAAACCCACAGGGGAGGAGGGCAAGCTCTTCGGGGCGGTCACCTCTTCGGATATCGAGGCGGCCTTGCGGGATCAGGGGATATCCGTGGATCGCAAAAAGATCGTGCTCGAGGAACCCATAAAGAACTTGGGTGTCTATACGGTTTCACTCAAGCTTCACCCCGCGGTGGCGGCCGAATTGAAACTCTGGGTGGTAAAGGAGTAACACGTGGCCAAGGAGTTGAGGGCCGATTTAGATGCGGCTTCCTTCAAGCTGCCTCCACAGAACCTTGAGGCGGAACAATCGATTTTGGGCGGCATCCTCATCGAAAATGACGCCCTCAACACCGTTGTAGAATTTTTAGAGGACGGTGATTTTTACCGTGAAGCGCATCAAAAGATCTTTAATTGTATGATCGCCCTTTCCGAGCGGAATGAGCCCCTCGATCTGATAACGATCACCAATGAACTGAAAAAGAAAAAGGAGCTGGAGGAGGTAGGAGGGGCTTCCTATCTCGCCGGCTTGGTGGAATCCGTTCCCACGGCCGCCAACATCGCTTACTACGCCAAGATCGTCAAAGAAAAGTCCATCCTGAGAAAGTTGATCAGCACCGCCACGGAGATCGTTACCCAAAGTTTTCAGGAGGGCAAGAACCTTGAGGACTTTTTGGATGAGGCCGAGCAGGCCATCTTTCGTATCTCGGAGCACCGGGTAAAACCCGCCTTCTATCCCATTAAGGAGATCGTCAAGGAAAGCTTTAAGGTTATTGAGCAGCTCTATGAGAAGAAAGAGCTGATCACCGGCGTTCCTTCGGGCTTTAAGGATCTGGACAAGAAGACCGCGGGTTTTCAAAATGCCGATCTCATCATCGTGGCCGGCAGGCCGAGCATGGGGAAGACCGCTTTTTGTCTGAACATCGCCCAGCACGCTGCCATCACCTCGAAGGTCCCCACGGCGATATTCTCCTTGGAGATGTCCAAGGAGCAGTTGGCCATTCGCATGTTGTGTTCAGAGGCGAGGGTGGATAGCGCGCGACTGCGCAGCGGATTTTTGAGCGAAAGCGATTGGCCTAAACTGACCATGGCCGCGGGAGCGCTGTCCGATGCCCCGATATTCATCGATGATAGCGCTGCCATCTCCGTGCTAGAACTGAGGGCCAAGGCGAGGAGGTTGAAGGCCGATCGAGGCTTAGCGCTGATCATCGTCGATTATCTCCAATTGATGCGGGGCAGAAGCGGGGTGGAGCGGCGGGAGCAGGAGATCTCGGAGATATCACGTTCCCTGAAGGCCTTGGCAAAAGAGCTCAATATCCCCGTGCTCGCCATATCCCAGCTGAGCCGAAAGGCCGAGGACAGGCCGGGGAGGAGGCCGCAACTCTCCGATCTGCGGGAATCGGGGGCCATTGAGCAGGATGCCGATGTCATCATCTTTATTTATCGAGATGAGGTCTATAACCCCGATTCTGATCACAAGGGGACGGCAGAGGTCATCATCGGGAAACAGCGAAACGGTCCGACCGGAAAGGTCGATCTCTCTTTTATCTCCGAATTTACGGCCTTTAAGGATCTCTTTCGCGGTGACTACGATGAGATGGAAGCAGCCGGTTAGAGACAGATGAACGTACCCAATTTCTTCACCATCCTGCGTATCCTGTCCATCCCCTTTTTTGTCATCTCTCTGATCTATGACCACTTGTTTATCGCGCTGCTCATCTTTATCGGCGCAGGGGTCACCGATGGCCTCGATGGGTTGATCGCGCGGGTCTATAACCAGCGGACCACCATAGGGGCATACCTGGATCCCGTCGCCGATAAATTGTTGCTGGTTACCTCCTTCATCGTTTTGGCCGTCTTGGGTATCATCCCCCGTTGGCTGACCGTGATCGTTATCGCCAGGGATGTCATCATCTTACTGGGCATCCTTATTTTGCACCTCACGTCCCATAGGGTTGAGATCAAGCCCATCTTCGTCGGCAAGGCCTCGACGGTCGCTCAGATCGTGACCATCGCGTGGGCCCTCATTACGCCTTTCTCCGTGGTTATGAAGACGGTCTTTCCCGCGATCATATGGGCGACTGCCCTCTTGACCGGCATATCAGGGCTCCAATATATATACATCGGAACCAAATACCTTAACGAGGAGGGAGATTGATTATGTCCGCCATTCTTGACATCGTAGCACGGGAGATCCTCGATTCCCGCGGAAATCCTACCGTGGAGGTTGATATTACCCTGGAGAGCGGCTTCTCGGGGAGGGCCGCCGTCCCTTCCGGGGCCTCGACGGGGGAGCACGAGGCGGTAGAACTGAGAGATGGCGATCAGGAGCGATATTTGGGCAAGGGGGTTCAGAAGGCGGTGGCCAACGTGAATGAGCGGATCGCCCCCGAGGTCATCGGTATGGATGCCGTGGATCAGATGGCCGTCGATCAGGTCCTCATCGACTTGGACGGCACTCCCAATAAAGCCGCCCTCGGGGCCAATGCCATTTTAGGGGTATCGCTGGCCTGTGCCAAGGCAGCTGCTGCATATTTTTCCCTCCCCCTCTATCGGTATCTGGGTGGTGTCTACGCCCACCAGCTCCCGGTGCCCATGATGAATATCCTCAACGGCGGCAAGCACGCCGACAACAATGTGGACCTACAGGAATTTATGGTTGTGCCCGTGGGTGCGCCCTCCTTTCGCGAGGCTCTCAGGATGGGGACGGAGGTTTTCCACCATCTCAAGGCCATTTTAAAGGACAAGGGATACAACACCTCTGTGGGTGACGAAGGAGGGTTTGCCCCCGATCTGCGATCCAACGAGGAGGCGCTCGCCGTGATCGTAGAGGCCATCAACAAGGCCGGTTATACCCCCGGCGATGAAGCGGCCATTGCCCTGGATCCCGCAGCCAGTGAGTTTTTCCGGGGTGGAGCGTACATCTTGCAAACGGAGCAGAAGAAAGAGAGGAGTGCCTCGGAGATGGTGGCGTTTTACGAGGACCTGGTAGGCCGATATCCCATCCTTTCCATAGAGGATGGCCTGGCAGAGGATGATTGGGAGGGGTGGAGAGAACTGACCGCCACGCTCGGAGGAAGGGTCCAGATCGTGGGCGATGACCTCTTTGTAACCAACAGGGAGCGCCTGGAAAGGGGAATCAGGGAGGGGATAGCCAACTCCATCCTCATCAAGCTCAATCAGATAGGGACCCTGACCGAGACCCTTTCGACCATCGAGATGGCGAAGAAGGCCGGGTATACGGCAGTGATCTCCCATCGATCGGGTGAGACAGAAGATGTCACTATCGCCGATGTGGCGGTGGCGACCAACGTGGGACAGATCAAGACAGGGTCTGCCTCCCGCACCGATCGGGTGGCCAAATACAACCAACTCCTCAGGATAGAGGAGGAACTAGAGGGACAGGGGGTCTTCCCGGGGATGGGGGCCTTCTACAGCATCCGCGGATAAAGAGAGGTTTGCGATTACCAGGCGTTATGGCACCGCACGCACTAGTTTTTTCTTATCTCTTTGGTGTATGAAGGGATTCTCATATCCCGGGGGCAGGCGTCAAGGGAATGAGTATACTATTTAGATTCACCGACGTCGATTATATCTGCCTTATAATCGGTGGCCCCCGCAGGGGGTGAGAAAAAGATGATGGTAAAGGGGAGATCCTCCTGCGCGGGAAGGGGTTTCGCTTGCCCCGCTCCGATAAAAGCGAATGATGACTTGAGGGCATCGTAGGTGGAGCTTTTAATCTCTTCGTCGGTGATGGTGATCCCGCAGAACCCGATACTGGTGGCCACCTCCTTTCCCGCTTTGTCGAAGAGGGACCCTTTTACCTTCACGAACCTCTTTGTCTCCTGAGAACGATTGGCCACCTTTCCCTGAATCGCGAAGACCTTTCCGCCATCCAAGGTGTATTCAGAGCCCCTGAGATAGAGGAGAAAAAGCTTCTGCCCCTGTTGACCCTCCATGAATGTGAAGAGTTTTTCATAGACGTACTCAAACGCAGGAACGGAACGCCCCATTTTACTCCAGTAATATAAGGCACCGCCGACTATCACAAGAAAGAACACGGTCAAGAGAAACGCAGAGGATGTCTTACGCTCCTTCTTTGCCGGGGCCTCTTCAACGGGGGTGACCTGAAAGGCGAGTTCGTCTTCCTCCGGTCCCGGCCCCGTCTCTGGCGGGACTTCTTTGACAAAGGGGGATTCTTCCGCAGAAGGGGGGACAAAGGCCCTGGGTGGGGGACCAGTATCAGGTGCGGGTGATGCGGGCTGCGGTGGTTCCTGAGGCGACTGTTGGGATAACCCCTGTGACCATTCCTTTAAAAATGCATCGTCGGCCTTTTCTTCCGTTTCGCCGAAGATCTCTTCCTCATTGAGGGTGAGAGGGTGGGGGACCAAGAAGACGTGTTGACATCGGGAACACCTCACTTTGGTCTCCCCCGGCCTTACCTTGGCATCATCGAGCGTGTACTTTGTCCCGCATTTTTCACAGTGTACGATCATACAATGCCCCTTTTATAGGTAAATTATTTACTAATATCACGAAAAAATCAAGGTATATTAGTAATGATCCTCCCTCCAACTCTTCTTGGATTTTTATACCTATATGATATTATAAAATGTACATGGTGTCAAGGAATTGTCCCCATTGACTCTGGGCCCATCTCAGCATATTGATGATAGGTAAGGCGGGATATAAAAGATCATCAGGGAAGGGGAGTACGGTGATCTCGAGCGGCTCACGAAAAAAGGGGCCTGTGTACAGGCAGGCCCCTCAAGGAGGGTATTATCTGACCACCCAATGACCGTGGGGCCCCCAATGGCCCCTGACCCACACTGCATGGTGAGGTCTTGGACGAGGAGGGCGGGTATGGACTACGGTGGTACAAGAAGCGAGCGAAAAAAGGATAAAAACGAGAAACGCTATTTTGACAAGGCCTGATCGCATAGTCCATCACCTCCGGGTATTTTTATGGATATAGACACAGGGATGAAGAAAAGGTTTAATCTGAAATCCTCAGAGTCTTGTTGTGGCTGGAATTGGTTGAGGTTTCCGGGGGTTGTTTAATCCCACCCTTGAAATGAGCGGACTTCTCTTGACCGCAGGCCGTTTGCAGTATATATTTGTTTCTTCCATGACGCTGTGAGCAACTCATGTCACATCGGGCGGACAGCGGTCGAAGAAAGGTACTGGATGTTGGAACGATTAAACAAAAATGGCAGGATGAACTCCTCATGACATTCGGGAAAATAAAGTACTATCTATCCGAAATAAACTGTTTCCTGCTTCAGCACATGATAGGGGGACTGTGTATCGTTCCCCTGGGGGGTCACGCCCGTAGCGATGGAGGAAACGGAGATGGTGGTCGGGATGTTTCTTCGAAAACAGGGGCGGTTGTATCTGATGAGCACTCTGTCGGAGGGCAGGCCGTCATCGAGGGCGTGATGATGCGGTCACCGCGCAGCATAGCGACAGCCGTGCGCAAAGCCAATGAGGAGATCATCACCAAGAAAGACCCCTATATCGCCTTGTCGAAACGGCACAAGCTCTTCAATATTCCCGTTTTTCGCGGCGCGCTTTCGTTCTTTGAAATACTCGTCATCGGCCTTAAGGTGCTGAACTTCTCTGCCGACGTAGCCCTTGAGGAGGCCGAAAAGGCAGCGAAAGGTAGTGATTGGCAGCGGACGCGCGGCGAGAGGATCAAAGACGGGTTCATCCTCGCCGGGACCATAGTCCTTGCCCTCGGATTGGCTCTCGGCGTCTTCTTCGCCCTGCCCTTGTTTCTCACCGAGGTCATGGGGTTGCCCAAGAATGCCTTTTCATTTAATGTGACGGCCGGCATCATACGGGTGTCCTTTTTCTTGGCCTATCTGTGGGGGATCAGCAGGTGGAAAGAGATCAAGCGAATCCTCGAGTATCACGGCGCGGAACACAAGAGCATCTATGCCTTGGAATCGGGAGAAGAGCTCACCGTCGAAAACGTGCGCAGGCATAGCACCCATCACCCGCGGTGCGGGACCAGCTTTTTGCTTATTGTGGTTATTCTCGCTATCTTATTGTTCGCGGTTGCCGACACCGTCGTTGAGATGCAGATAGGTCACCGCCCTACGCTTTTACAACGATTCATAACCCATTTTTCGCTGCTACCGCTTTTGGGCGGGATCTCATTTGAACTGCTCAAGCTATCCGGCAAGAAACGCGACAACCGATATATCCGGTGGCTGGTAGTTCCCGGCCTGTGGCTTCAGAAGATAACGACCCAGGAACCCGATGATGCCCAGCTGGAGGTTGCCATTGTGGCGCTCAAGAGCGCCCTGGAAGAGACCTGACCGTTCAAAATTCCCCACCGCACCCCTTTATATTTTTTTCTGAAAAGATCGTACCCAGTCACTCAGGATTACCCCTGCTTTGTAACGTATGTGCCTCAGTCGGGGGGCCGTGGGGCACGCATATCTTCCCTCCTTGTCCACGGGGTGTTGAAGGCTAATGCTCGATGCCCTTGTATCAGTTGCAGGAGGCTTTACTTTGGGTGTGTGATCCGATATCTTTTGACAGAGATGCGTCAGCCAACGTATGTAGCCTTGCATGAAAAAGGGGAATTGAACAAGAGGATCACGACCCTGCAGGAGATCCTCACCAACTGCCGCCTCTGCCCTCGGGTGTGCGAGGTGAACCGCCTCGCGGGTGAGCAGGGATACTGCCGGGCAGGGGTGGAGGCGATGATCTCCAGCGCCTTTCCCCATTACGGCGAAGAGCCGCCCCTGATGGGATCCCACGGTTCAGGCACCATTTTCTTGACCCACTGCAATCTCAGGTGTGTCTTTTGCCAGAATTACGACATCAGCCACTTGGGTGAGGGGAGGTCCGTGTCCACCTCTGAGCTGGCCCACTATATGATCGAACTCCAACGCCGGGGATGCCACAACATCAATTTTGTCACCCCCACCCACTATGTCCCCCAGATCATAGCGGCCCTGCCGGAGGCCATCGAGTCAGGGCTCATGATCCCCTTGGTCTACAACTGCGGCGGATATGAGTCCCTGGAGGTAATCAAGCTCCTGGACGGGATCATCGACATTTATATGCCCGATGCCAAGTTCGCGCGAGAAGAGGATGCCTCCCGCTATTGCAATGCCCCCGACTATCCCCATGTCTTGCAGGAGGTCCTCCTGGAGATACACCGACAGGTGGGAGACCTCTTGCTTGATGAAGGGGGGGTCGCTTATCGCGGACTCCTGATCCGTCACCTGGTGATGCCTCATGGGGTGGCGGGCACCAAGGAGCTCATCGCCTTTATCGCCCACCGATTGTCACCCGACTCGTACGTGAATATCATGGATCAGTACCGACCCCTCTACCGGGCAGGGGAGTTTCCGGAGATAGCTCGCCCCATTTCCGCACGGGAATACCGTGAGGCAATCGAGATCGCTCGGAATGAGGGATTGCACAGGGGTTTTTGATGGACCTCAAGGCCTTGCAGGAAGCACTATCGGCATTACAGGAGGAGGTGAAGGGTCTTCGGGCGAAGATCGCAAGGCTTGAGGGGGAAGGGGGCGCGAGGGAAGGCGGCCTCCAAGGGGCCCTCAAGGCCCGGGGGCTCAAGGTGCACCGTCAAGACCCCGACGATGACCTCATCTTTTCGCCTGAGGCCTCGCTACAAGAGCGGATCTCCCTCTATGAGTTGCTGAAGCACTACTCCTTCCGCCTCTTTCTCAGGGACGTGATCAGCGCACAGGACGCCTTCCGCGCGGAGGAGCTGGTGAGATATTGTTCCCTCCAGACCGCCCAGCGGTATTGCGAATCCCTTTGCACACTCGGGATTGCAGAGCCTGTGGGGGAAGGGGCCTTCCGTCTGGTGAATAGACCGCTCTACAGCTTTGGTCCCACCCTGGAATGGTTTATCGCCCAGATGTTTCAGAGGGAATTTGCCTCTCCGTCCACCTACGGGGTGAGGTTTAAGGAGACGCCGAGCGGCGGGGACTACGATGTCATTGCCCTCTGGGAGAGACGGATGGTATATGTGGAGACTAAATCTTCCCCCCCCCGGGGGATAGAGAGGGGGGAGATAGGATCATTTCTGGATAGGATAACGGATCTCTTGCCCGATATCGCCGTCCTCTTCAATGATACACAGCTACGTATGAAAGATAAGATCGTCCTTATGTTCGAAGAGGAATTTTCCGAACGATACGGCACCGACAGCGTTCGATTTCCCGTGGAACGATTAGTTGATGAATTATTTCACATCAACCATCGTATCTATATCGTCAACAGTAAAAGAGAGGTAGCCGCCAACTTCGCCCTTTGTCTCAGAGATTTTCTCTATCGCCAAAGGGCCGACCGGCTTCCCATCCTATCCCCCCCCGTGAAATAACGGTCTTACCGCACTGCGTCTTTCAACCCTTTGCCGCACTTAAACTTGGGTATCCTGACGGCGGGGATATCGATCTCCTGACCAGTGCGGGGATTTCTCCCCTTCCTGGCCGAGCGGTTTGACACGAGAAAGGTTCCAAAACCCGGCAAAGTGATTTTGTTCCCTGTCTTCAGGACTTCGGTGATGGTGGCGGTGAAGGAATTAACGGCCCTTTCCGCTGCCGCCCGAGGAATCTTTGCCTCCTTACCAATCTTGTCAATAAGTTCTGATTTCGTCATCGCGTCCCCTCCTTAATAAGTAAGCTTGAGTAAATTTGTATAACCCCCTTACCACCTACACTGCGCCCCCGCTTCAACCCTTGACCGGCGATATCTCCGTGTCGCCCCCCTTTCTCAGGGTATTGGTGAACGACATATAACACAAAAGGCGTGGGGTGGCAAGCGAAAAAAAAGAAAAAATTCTGACACAATTTTTCCGCGATCTATCCCGTGAAATACCCCCTGGTCATGCATCGAGGGGGTATGGTATACTTTTTTGGTGAGGATCTATCTCGATGCCGATGGCGTCCCCTGGCGAGACCTGGTGATAGAGCGGGCCAGACGGCAGGGGGTAGAGGTGGTCGTGGTCGCCGATTACAGTCATGCCTTTCCCGATCAAGGAGGGGTAGAGCGGGTGGTGGTCGATGGGGGGAGGGATGCGGCGGATTTCGCCATCGTCAACCGGGTGCAGGAGGGCGATATGGTCATCACCGAGGATATAGGGCTGGCCTCCCTGATCCTTTCCAAGGGGGCACGGGCCATCTCCCCACGGGGATTTGAATTTACCGAAGGCTCCATGGGGGGGCGCCTGGCACGTCGTTGGCTCCATGGCCGGATCAGGATGGCC
>Ga0315536_1000928_pt1 | contig 14812 bp, 18 predicted proteins | sample SalMarSW160230MG_FD_203093 | JGI IMG/M metagenome (GOLD analysis project Ga0315536, IMG submission 203093) | Salt marsh sediment microbial communities from the Plum Island Ecosystem LTER, Massachusetts, United States - Salt Marsh Sediment SW1602-30 ... | reverse complement strand
GCTTATTGCGTTACGGAGTGATACCAGCTGATTATGTACTCGGGCAGCTTCAGTCCTCTTTGACCCAGCCGTTCAGCCAGCTTAACAGGCAAGGGGCTTAAGACGTAGGCGGCTCGCGTATAAAACCTTCGTGGAGTGCCAGGTTTCACTTCCTCCTCCAAGACAATCTTCACGTCGGCTTTCTTGGCTAAGGTCGAATCTGCCGAGCCAGTTATGGCTAGCACGGTGCCGTTGAACTTTTTTATCACGTCCGCCCAGAGAATGACTGGTTTGGTTTCCCCAGTGAAAGATAACAGGATTTCGAGGTCTCCGGCTCGCGGGTGAGGAGTGTTGACGCCTCGGGTGACGTAGACGTTGTCGCCTAAGAAGCTTTTAATGTGGAAAAGCCTGACGGCCGTCATTTTGGCGATTTCGTTTGCGGTGCCTTTCCCCCCCAGGAACACGTTGGTCCGTTTCTCCATGAGGTCCACAAGCTGCGTGTAGGCTTCAGACTTCATGTTGGCGTCTATCATGGCACCTATCTTTCCAAATTCTTCTCTGCAGAGTTTGAAAACGTCTTCTACTTCCAGGTTTCTGAAAATAGATTCAATCATCATGCACAAAAGCGAAAGCGTGCCCAACTCGAAAATGTCGCCCATCATGCCTGTCTCGCTGTACTCGAATGAAGGCTTGAGTCTCCCTCGCCCTTTAACGTGAACCACATGGCCATATTGCCTTGTGATTTGAGCTAACGGCGATTCTAAACCAGACGTGATGAGTCCCATCGTGAACTTGGAGGTTTTCTTTTCTTCAATGTACCGTGCCAAGTCCTGAGCCATCACTAACGGGTCATCTGAATAGCCGCTTCCAGAATTGATTAACAGCAAAGTTTTCTTGTAGCGGCGTTCAAGGTCACGCGCGGCATCGTACATGCTTTTGCCAGGGAAACCTGGGTCATCCGGCGTTAACACCACTTTGTTTCTCCAGCCGACTTGGCTGAGGGCGATTTGGCTCATCGCAGCGTTTAACGAGTAGAGTGACCTGCCTGAACCGGCGCAGATGACGCAGTCAGCGGCTTTCAAGGCTTCATATAAGGGCGCAAGGTTTTTTCGTCTGATGCTGAGTATGTTGTCTCGGATTTTGTTTACGTATCCGATGCTGCTTATCTTTTCTTTTATGCGGACGGCACCTCAATTCAGAGAGTTCTGACACTCTATATTATTTTTGTGCTTCCAAACCTAAGTCTTTACGTGAATACGCTGAGCGGTCTGCTTTTTGGGTTAAAAGAAAAGCGGAAATATCACCTCACGTTGAGTATAGGATAAAAATGTCTGAGGATTCTGGTTTTATTATGGCTGCTGACCGAGCATCTTTTGCTGAGAAAGAGGGAAGCCAAAGTTTTCAAGAGGCAAGAGTAGGCGAGGTCATCAATCTTTTCAGGTCCGACGTTGAAAACGGCTTGAAAGAAGCCGAGGCGGAAAACAGGCTGAAACGCTACGGGTACAATGAAGTCTCTGAGAAGAAAGCCAACCCGTACCTGAGTTTCGCCAAGAAGTTTTGGGGTCTCACCGCGTGGATGCTGGAAGCCATAATCATACTTTCCTGGTTACTGCAACGATACACAGACTTGTACATAGTCACGGGACTGCTTGTTTTCAACGCGGTTCTGGGCTTCACGGAAGAACAGAAAGCTTCTGGAGCTGTTGAGGCGTTACGGGAGAAACTTCATGTTAACGCGAGAGCGCTCAGAGGCGGAGAATGGAGGATACTGTCGGGCAGAGAGCTAGTGCCAGGAGACATAGTTCGAGTAAGAGCGGGGGACTTTGTTCCTGCAGACCTGAAAGTGGTGGCGGGCACGCTTGAAGTTGACCAGTCTGCCCTGACAGGAGAATCGGCGGTAATCGAAAGGAAAACCGGTGATGTGCTGTATTCAGGGTCGATTATAAAAAGAGGTGAGTGCACGGGAATTGTGGTTTTAACAGGAACCAAGACGTATTTCGGGAGAACCGCGCAGCTGGTTCAGATAGCTAAGCCGAAGATGCATATTGAAACTGTGATTTCGCATGTTATAAGGTGGCTGCTGGTGATAGTTGCGGCGTTAATAATCATCGCACTTATCTTCTCCGTTTTGGAAGCAAAAAACCTGCTTGACCTGCTGCCGATAATCCTACTGCTCTTGCTGTCAGCCATTCCAGTCGCGTTGCCCGCCATGTTCACGGTAAGCACGGCGGTTGGCTCAATGGAACTCTCCCGGAAAGGTGTCCTCGTAACACGGCTCAGCGCCTCTGAAGACGCGGCGACCATGAACGTGCTCTGCGCCGACAAAACAGGAACCATAACCCAGAACAAGCTTTCCGTGGCGAAGCTGATTCCGCTGGGTAGGTTCTCGGAAAAAGACGTTGTACTCTACGGAGCTTTGGCGTCGCAGGAGGCAAACCAAGACCCGATTGACATGGCGTTTATAACGAAGGCTAAAGAGCAGAACCTGATCCCTGAAGCGTACGTTCAAAAAAGCTTCACGCCATTCGACCCAGCCACGCGCAGAACTGAAGCGGTCATAAGAGATGAAAACGGCAGTGAATTTAGGGTGATGAAGGGCGCGGTTCACGCGGTTGTCCACGCTTGCGGCTACGACGAGAAAACTGCGCTTAGCATGGAGAGAAAGGTAGAGGAGTTCGCGGAGAAGGGGTACCGAACGCTTGCAGTGGCTAAAACCGACGCTGGCGGCAAGCTTACGCTGGTTGGATTAGTGGCGCTCTACGACCTGCCCCGACCCGACTCCAAACAGCTGATTACGGAGCTTGGCGAGTTAGGCATATCCGTGAAGATGCTGACGGGAGACGCGTTGCCCATCGCGAAGGAAATCGCCAATGACATTGGACTCGGAGAAAACGTCATGAAAGCGTCAGATCTGGAGCAGCTTAAAAAAGAGAGTCCGCTTGAAGCCGCAGAAGCCGCGGAGAAAAGCAGCGGGTTCGCCGAGATTTACCCTGAAGGCAAATACGCGATCGTTAAGAGTTTACAGGCTACGAGGCATATTGTGGGCATGACGGGGGACGGCGTGAACGATGCACCCGCGTTGCGGCAAGCTGAAGTTGGAATTGCGGTGAGCAACGCCACTGACGTGGCGAAAGGTGCGGCAAGCATTGTTTTGACCCGTGAGGGCTTAACAAGCATCGTGGACCTTATTGAGAACGGAAGAGTAATCTACGAGAGGATGACGGCGTGGATTCTGAGCAAAATCGTTCGGACGCTTCAAATAGCCACGTTCGTCGTGTTTTCTTTTCTTTTAACAGGTGACTACGTCATCTCCGCATTCGCCTTAATCCTGTACTTCTTTTCAACAGATTTTGTTAAGATTGCCATTGCCACCGACAATCAAAGGTGGTCTCAGAAGCCTAACACGTGGAACGTGGCTAACCTGGTGAAGGTGTCTTTGGTGCTTAGCCTCTTGATAATCGCCGAGTCATTCGCCCTGCTGTACCTTGGCATTTATGTTTTTCACTTCACGGTTGAGGGCGGCTCTCTTTACACGTACACTTTTGAAATCCTGTTTTACTCAGCCAGCCTCATAGTGTTCAACGTGAGAGAAAGAAGGCATTTTTGGAATTCCATGCCCAGCAGAACCCTCTCAGCCGCTACAATCCTCAGCATGGCAGCCGTGACCCTGGTGACCATGTTCGGGATACCTGGTCTGGTACCGCTTCCGATAACGGTAACGCTTTCAGTCATGGCGCTTTCAGCACTCTTCACTTTCGTAATCAACGATTCGGTTAAGGTGGCGCTGGTTAAGAACGCGAAGATAAGCTGGTAACTATTCTACAGGGCAGAGCTTTTCCTTGCGATAGAACAAATGTCTGGCTAAATGTTTATATCAAATGCAAAATATCAAGCAGCAAGACGGTGAAAGCTTATGCTGTCTAAGATAGGACTTGAAAAATTCGATTTTCTCAGAAAAATGGCCTTGAAGATGGGCGCTGTGGACGCCAAAGTCATCACTGCGGACAAGATTGTCGTGGAAGATAGAATTGTGCTTAAATGCAAAGTTGGCTGCATCAACTATGGTAAGACGTTATCTTGTCCGCCGTACACGCCCACGGCTGAGGAATTTCGGAAAATCGTCAGCGAATACAGTTATGCGTTATTCATGAAGTTTAAATCTCGGGCAAAAGCGGATTCAAAATTAGCAAAGCACCTTTCAAAGTCTGAAACCGACGCCACCGTTCCTCAAGGCATGAAAGGCAAAATGCGGGAGTTCTGGGCTGCCTGGAAAGAAGACAAACTGAAAATGCTTTCAACGGTGATTGACCTCGAAAAAGCGGCAATGAACAAAAGCTACCCCTTAGCGGTAGGTTTGGTCTCAGGGTTTTGCCAGCTTTGTGAAACATGCTCATTGGACAGAGCCAATTGCGTCTATCCTACAAAGGCGCGGTATTCAGAAGAAGCGGTGGGCGTTAACGTTCAAGCAACCGCAAAGAACGCCGGCATCAAATTTACGATTCCGTTCGAGAAAAACCCCGAGTCTTTCGCTTTACTCCTCATAGACTGAGTTTGGCAAAACTAATATGCGGACAAGTAGATTATCACCGAACGGGTGGCGGTGAATGAAGCTTTTACTTGACGAGATGTACGCAGGCTTGAAAGAGTATTTTGAGACTCTGGGTTACGAAGTTTTGACGGCTCAGGAAGCAGGTCTGAAAGCCGCGAAAGACAAGGACGTTGTGGAATAAGCGAGCAAGCACGGCTTAATTCTTGTGACGCAGGACCAGAAACCCGCAGAACTAGCGGAACTCACGGATGTCAAGTATGTTCTAATTTCAAATACGATGATTGCCAAAATCGCGGATGCAAAGATAAAAGAGAAATACGCCCATTCAGGCGAAAAGTAACGTTTCAATTTTGCGGTAAGTGTTGCGGAGCGTACTTTTTGTAGACCCACGCGGGAACCTGCTTCGGCGCTTTCTTGCGGATAATGGTTAATTTAGTCTTGTTCGGGTCTATCGTCAGCGCTCGGGCATGCCAGTTCTTCACTGCGCGGCTTTTTCTGCGAAATAGTCTCATCGAAACCTTCTCCTTCTCCATTGCAATGCCAAGTCGCGGCGATTTAAAAGGGATGTTTTCATAATCGTAATATATCATACGCGCAAGAGTCTACGCATTATTATGCCTTAAACGGAGATGTTTTTCAGGTACTTATTCCACAGGTAAGCAGCTGCGTAGCCTGACGCAATGCCACTACCCGTAGCGACGAATATTACCAGCCCCGACATCATCAGGTTTAGGTCAACAAGCTGTAGGTAGACCGCGGTCGTGTAATAGCTTAAGAAGCCAATTATCGCGGTGCTGAACGTCATGACAAATATTACCCTATTTCGTTTCACCCCTTCCTTTGTGGAAGAAATTTTAAAGGCATAAGAAAAAACGTCCACCATAACCCCAAAGAGAAGCGTGAAGACAAAGGTGATTGGGCCAAAGGCAGGGCGCGCCAACGCGGACAGAAAGCCGCCGACGAGACCCACGTAGGTGGCACCCGTCTTTCCCACAAAGAAATTTGCTAAAGCAAGTATGACCGCTTGAACCACTATAAGGAGGTAACTGATAGGTGGGGGCACGAAAAAGTTGATCACGAATATTATTGAACTGAACAGCGCGGTGATGAACAGTTGTTTTGTTTTCTGCACGCGGAATCCTCTTTTTACATATGTGTCGCGTTTCAATTTTAAAAAGCTTGATGTAACTCGCGAAATTGAGCAATAGATGGCGGACTTAGCAGGTTAAACGCGGAATTCCGTTTTTAACGGAAAGTATAAATTGGCAAGCTACAATACAGAGTAAATGTTTTAGTATTTGACTCATAGGTGTTTAAGGGGGAAAAAGATGAGCACTCACGCGGAAGATTTGAAACTTCGCTTGATGACAATCGAGCTTTTGAGAACTGCAAAGTATAAGCGTAACATAACGTACCGCGAGTTAGCCTCCAAGACAGGCTTACCCGTCACCGTCCTCAGCAGATACGCGAAAGGACACGTTCTGCCCAACACAACCAGGGCTAAACAACTCTGGAAAGTGCTTACAAAACTCGTCGGATTAGAAACGGAACTGCGAAGCAGAATAAGATTCGATGACACAGGATACTTCGACAACACCGAAATTGTAGGCGATTATAACATACTGCAGCAAGCTGCAAACCACGCCCTAGCAAACTTTGCTGGAAAACGGGTTACAAAAATCTTAACCGCAGCTGTTGACGGAATCCCCTTGGCTACAATGGTCGCCAACGCTCTCGGAGTCAACCTCATACTGGCGAAAAGAAACAAAGAAGTGGGAGTTAAGGCGTTTCTAGACGAAACCTACGTTCTGGGAAAAGACTCAGGCGTAACCGTGACACTTTTCATCCCAAAAGACGCCATCAAAAAACGCGACAGCGTTTTGGTAGTGGATGACATGATAAAAAGCGGGGAAACCCAGGAAGCACTGATTAACCTTGTCAAAAAGGCGAAAGCCGAAATCTCAGGTGTTTTCTCGCTTATCGCTGTTGGGGATGAATGGAAGAAAAGGCTCAAATCTGGAAAAGACTGTCCAGTTGAAGTCGTAACCTACGTTAAGTCGCCTCTCGAATGAGGAAAACAGGTTTATCCCCAAATCTTAAACAGAGCCACGTGAAAATAAGGCCTTACTGTAAATCTTAAACAGTTAATGAGGGAACAAATGTGCGAACCATAAAATGGCAAGACGGAACCGTTATCACAATAGACCAAACCAGACTTCCCCTTGAAACAGTAACCTTGAAAATCAAAACAGTCGACGAGATGGCTGAAGCCATAAAAAACCTGAGAGTCAGAGGCGCCCCACTACTCGGAGCCGCCGCGGCTTACGGCCTCGCTTTGGCTGCATGCAACTCAAACGCAACCTGCGAATCAGATTTGCTGGCTGACCTGGAAGACGCCGCTCAAACGCTTAAAAGCACAAGACCGACCGCTGTGAACCTCTTCTGGGCGGCAGACAGGGTTTTAGGCAAAGCGCGAGATTTTCGGGGAACCGTTGAAGAGACGAAGGCAATTGTGGTGCAAGAGGCTCAGAGAATCGCGGATGAGGACGCTGAGGCGAATCGGGCTATGGGAGAAAACGGGGCTGCGTTGATCAACGAAGGCGACGTTATCTTGACGCACTGCAACGCAGGCGAGTTAGCCACGGTTGAGTACGGCACCGCGTTAGGCGTTATACGCGCGGCTTGGAAGCAGGGAAAAAAGATCAAGGTCATAGCTACTGAGACGCGCCCGTTGCTTCAGGGCGCTAGGCTCACGGCTTACGAGCTAAAACGTGACGGCATACCGGTTACGCTGATAACGGACAGCATGGTGGGCTACGTCATGCAAAAACGCTTGGTTAACAAAGTTATCGTGGGCGCCGACCGCATAGTGCAAGACGCCGTGGTCAACAAGATCGGCACCTTCACCGCTGCTGTATTAGCTCATGAGCACGGCGTGCCGTTTTACGTGGCGGCGCCGAAATCCACCTTCGACTTAACCCGCACAGCATTCGAAGTTATCATCGAAGAGCGAAAACCCGCGGAAGTTACGCATTACGGCGGGCAGCAGGTTGCCGCAGAAGGCATAAGCGTGCTTAATCCAGCCTTTGACATTACGCCGTTGAAGTACGTGACGGCAATCATCTATGAAGGCGGGGTGTACTACCAAAAAGATTTCGCCAAATTTATGGCAGGCAGCTCCCCTTAAAGAGCGTTCTAAAGCAGGATAAGCTTTTTGGAATAAGTGAAATGGAAACCGGAAAAGTCCGAAATCAGGATTTGATTGCTCCGTGTGGAATGAATTGTGGATTATGCGCAAGTTTTTTGGCGTTAAAGAATGAGGTGAAAGCTAAAGGCGTCAAGATGCCTTATTGCATAGGGTGCAGGTCGAGGAAGAAGAAGAACTGTGCCTTCCTGAAAAAGCATTGTTCCAAACTGTTAAAAGAGGAAGTTACTTTTTGTTTTGAATGCACTAGTTATCCATGCGACCATTTGATAACTCTTGACAGCAGGTATAAGGCGCGTTACAGAATGAGTATGATAGAGAATTTGAATTTCATTAAAACGGAAGGAATGGAAAAATTTCTTGAAAAGCAAGATGAGTTATGGAAGTGTCAAGATTGTGGCGCCTTAATTTGTTGCCATAACGGCATCTGCTTCAATTGTGGCTTGGAAGAATTGAGAATTAAAAAAGAGAAGTACAGATGGTGAAGGACGGGAACCCTGCAGACCAGCTAGCCAGCCCGTTCACTATGACTGAAAGTTATAAATTCTCAGAGATGAAATCGGATTAAGGAGAGTGCATCAGAATCAGGAAAACAATTTTTAAACGGTCGAAGAAGGCAGGTCTTCCACCGGGAACCATTGTTTTCGTGGGTGAAAAAAGAAGCGAGAAAGTGAAGCTGTCGGTAATTAATTATGATGGCGCCGGTTTTCAGGAGAAAGAGGTCCGTAACGTTGAGGAAGCCGTGTCTTTTAGGAAGAAGTCCTCGGTTACGTGGCTGAATGTGGATGGGGTTCATCAGCCGGAAATCATTGAGCAGGTTGGAAAGAGTTTTGGGGTGCATCCTTTGGTGTTGGAGGATATTGCGAATACGGGGCAGCGTCCCAAGATGGAGGATTTTGAGGATTATATTTTTGTGGTTCTGAGAATGCTGCGGTTTGATGAAGAAGAAAATCAGACGAAAACTGAGCAGATCAGTATGGTTCTTGGGCCTGATTTTGTTGTTTCTTTTCAGGAAAGGGAGGGCGACGTTTTTGACATCATCCGCGAGCGTCTTAGAGGCAATAAGGGTCGAATAAGGAAGATGGGTGCTGACTACCTCGCGTATTCGTTGATTGATGCTATTGTTGACAATTACTTTATGGTTCTTGAGAAGCTTGGGGAGGCAATTGAGGAGATTGAAGACAAACTGGTCGTTAATCCGCGGTCGGAAACGTTGCAGATTATTCATGATTTGAAGAGGGAGACGGTTTTTCTGCGGAAATCTGTGTGGCCTTTACGGGAGGTTGTAAGCCGTTTAGAAAGGTCGGAGTCGCCGTTAATCAGCAAGTCAACCTTTGTTTATTTGAGAGATGTTTACGATCACACCATTCAGGTGATGGATTCGGTGGATACGTTTCGCGATATGCTTTCTGGGATGCTGGACATTTACCTTTCAAGCGTGAGCAACCGCATGAATGAAGTCATGAAGGTCTTAACGGTTATCGCTACAATATTTATTCCGTTAACGTTTATAGCGGGAATTTACGGCATGAACTTCAAGGTTATGCCTGAACTTGAGCAGCCTTGGGGGTACCCTGCTGTCTTAATGTTAATGCTTACGATTGCGTTTGTGATGCTGGTTTACTTTAGACGAAAGAAGTGGCTTTAACTGAGCGGCTTTGCGAAAAAGACGCTTGCGTTAACTATTTATGCGATGAAACCTTCCTATTACGATTGGTGAAAAATTATGGCTAAAACTTCTGAAGATATGAGCGACACCCTGCTGAAGCTTGTTGACAAACTTGCCGGAAAAGGATCAGACATAAAACTCAGTTTCCAAGACCTCACTTTAGACATGGGCATGATCAAAGCTAAAATCAACGGCTCCATTGTTTTGGACATCTTGTACGTGGCGGACAAGTAGCTTCCGACTAGGAAGAGGTGAAGACGTGCAATTACCGACATGGTTAGGTCACGTTGTCAAATCTGGAGCAGTCACCTTATCCACTGGCGATGTGGAAGCCCTTCAAATAAAAGCCGAAGAAAACAAGATTGAGCTTTGCATAGCTAACAAAGAATTTCTGAAAGATGTCATGGGAAGCGCGGGAAGCGGCGCTTCGATCAGGAGCAGGCTTGCGCAGCTTAAGGGCATTGCTGGAGAATTAAAAGAGGAAGGGCTAACAGTCACTCTTTCTTTCAAGGGAGACCGTTTAGTTACAATAGGGTTAAAGGCGAAACCCACGTTATCACGTTTAGTAACAGGAACAAGCGCGGTGGAAATCAACAACCTGCGCAAGCTGCTGGAACTCATCGTTTAAATTCCTTATCCTTCAGCCTGCAAGCTAGAAGGACTTTCTGAGAAAACAAGAGAAACTGACTTTTCAGAAAACTCAAGATAAAAATGGTAAGAAAGGTAATTGAGTTTCTTTTTGCTTCAAAAAGATGCAATATCAAAATTGGGAATACGCAAATATTAAATCTGACAACCAACAATCGTTAATCGCAGCGAATTAGGTTGAAAAAGGGGGAGCTAGCCCCGAATCTGGCTGAGAGGATGGCTGAAGACGGCTGTCGACCCTTGAACCTGATCCAGGTAATGCTGGCGGAGGAAAGAAACATTGATCATAACGTTCCACTCGTACAAGGGTGGAACAGGAAAAACCCTGTTATCAGTTAATTTAGCTACAATACTCGCTAACAGAGGCAAAAAGACCTGTTTGTTGGATTTAGACTTTAGTGCTCCGAGTCTCCATGCCGTGTTCAAAAACGTGAAAACCGAATATTGGATGAATGATTACTTGAATAGGGTTTGCGAAATAGGCAAGGTTCTGAAGGATTGTGGCTCAGACTGCGTGGCGAAGGAAAGACTGTTTGTTGGCTTAGCAAATCCCTCTTCAATTGCCATACGCGAAATGGCATCAAAAAACAGGAAATGGGAGATGGAAGCTTTAGGCAGACTTCTTTCGCTCAAGGACTCTCTTCTTGAACGTTTACATTTTGATTACGTGATACTTGACACCAGCCCTGGTCTGCAATACTCCTCAATAAACGCCGTCGTCAGCGCTGATGCCGTTTTGGTGGTCACCACTCTGGATAAATCTGACATGGAGGGAACGCAACGGATGACACACGATTTTTATAGGCTTTTTGAGAGAAAAACACTGGTCATATTGAACAAAGTGCCTTTTGATTTTCTCCTATTGAAAAAGCAAGAAAAGAAACTTGGAGCGCTTCAACTGCCTGTGGCGGGGGTCATACTGTGTTCCTGTGACATACTTGAGGCTGAAGGAGAATATTTTTTTGCTTCCAAAAGACCCTATTTTGTTTTCACAAAAACCCTGCATGAAGTCGCCGCAAAAATTGGGAAATAAAAAAGGAAGAGACGATTTTTTTATTTTACTGTCAACGCGAACAGATCTTCAATTTTCCCCTTTCAGCATTAAAATAGACAAAGCCTCCAAGTAGCGGAATTCCCTTTTCCGTAAGCTGAAAAAGTTTATGAGGCGCAGTAATGCCAAAAAGGTTGATGTTTAAATAAAATGTATATGGTTAAAGTGATAACTACTCTAAAGCGGTTGAAAAATAATGAGCAACAACAAACCGAATCCCGCAGGTGCTTCGGAACCTAAAACCACGGGTACGCTGACGGAAAAAGGCGTCAACATCGCCGAAAAAAGCAGCGTTGACGCGCTGTCTCAACGTGGATACGGCACGGCGGAAAACGAAGTGTTCACGCTGGCTTTTTACGAGGCACTTTACCTTTTAGATAAGCAACTGCTGGAGGTTAAAGACGAAAAGGGGAAGGCAGTGGATTTTCAAAGTCTCCTGCAGCGTTATGAGAAAGCGAATGAAAACGCGTGGGTTAACTACTTGGTTTACAGGGACCTTCGCAGCAGAGGCTACGTGGTGAGGGAAGGCTTTGGTCTTGGAACCGACTTCCGGGCGTACGAGAGGGGAGCGTACGGCAAGGACACCGCCTCTTACATGGTGTTAAGCACGCAAGAAGGCAAACCCTTGCCCATAGACGAGTTGGCGCAAGCCCTGCGGCACTGCCAAAGTGAAAAGAAAGAGTTGATTCTGGCTGTGATGAACCGCCGGGGAGAAATAGTCTATTATTCGGTCTCGCAGTTAACGTTCAAATAGCCCCTAATTTCTGCGGAGCGAAAATGCATGGCAGGGCAACCTAAGAGTTACGTGTGGAACGCGGACGATTACGCGAAGCATTCTTCAGGTCAGTATAAGTGGGCAAAAGAGCTTATTCCAAAACTCAAGTTGTCAGGGAATGAAGCGTTGCTTGACATCGGTTGCGGCGACGGCAAAGTCACTGCGACACTGGCAAAATACTTACCCAACGGGTGCGTCGTAGGCGTTGACAGCTCCGAAGACATGATAGTCTTAGCGCGCCGCACCTTTCCGCATGAGGCTTATCCGAATCTTTCTTTCCAGCGGATGGATGCGCGCGCGTTGACTTTTCAGGCGAGGTTTGACAAGGTATTCTCAAACGCGGCGTTGCATTGGATTATCGACCACAAGTCGGTTCTTCACGGCGTGCAGCGTAGCCTGAAAGGGGGTGGCAGGCTGCTGTTTCAGATGGGTGGAAAGGGTAACGCTCAAGATGTTCTCGCAGTTCTGGACGGGTTGTTCATGGAAAAACCTTGGAGGGAATTCTTTGTGGGCTTCGGTTTTCCCTATGGTTTTTACACGCCGGAGGAGTACAGGGTTTGGCTGTGTGAGGCGAAACTTGAACCTGAACGTGTAGAACTTGTGCCAAAGGACATGCAGCTTCCAGGCAGAGAGGGTTTAGCGGGGTGGATCAGGACAACGTGGTTGCCTTACACAGAGAGGCTTCCCAGCGACCTTAGGGAGCGTTTCATAGAGCAAATTGTTACCACGTACCTTAAGCGGCATCCTTTAGACGAATCAGGTGTAGCTCATGTTCGCATGGCGCGACTTGAAGTGGAGGCAAGCAAACCCGCTTAGACTTAAGCCATCTCTAGGTTAATGCGCACGTTTTTTAACCAAGTTTCAATATTAAGTCAAATAACAGAGGAAAAGCTATGCCAAATTTCCAAACCGTCCGCGGAATGCGGGATTTGCTGCCTGAAGAGGCGGAAACCCTGAACTTCGTGACCTGCAAAGCCAGAGAAACCGCGCAGCTTTACGGCTACAGGGAAGTCGTAACGCCCGTGGTCGAACCGTACGAGCTGTTAAGCGCCAAGTCTGGGGAAGAAATCCGCCAGCGCATGTTCACCTTCAAGGATCTGGGCGACCGCACCGTGGCGCTGCGACCAGAATTTACGGCTTCAATAGCGCGGCTAGCCACGACCGCCTTGAAAACCGAGCCGAAACCACTGCGGGTTTTCAGCGTGGGCAGTGTTTACCGGTATGATGAGCCGCAGCGCGGTCGTTACCGCGAGTTTTGGCAATCAAACTTTGAGTTAATGGGTTCAGATAAGGCTGAGGCTGACGCTGAAACCATACTGCTCACCAACAATCTCATGAAAGCTACAGGGTTGCAAAATTACAGTTTCAAAATAGGGCACATTGGCATACTCAGGGGATTGCTCAACCACAAGGGCATTGACGATAAAACTCAAAACGCGATTCTGCAGCTCATGGACAAGAAAGAATACGACAAGGCGCTTGAGCTTGTGGATGATGAAGAATGGCGCAGTGTTCTTAAGGGCGTGTTGGAGTTGAAAGGCGAGACACCGTTTGACACGGTGGACCTGATTGAAGAAATTGTCGAAGATTTTGAGGAGCCTGCGGCTGCCGTCGATAATCTGCGTGATGTTTTGTGGCTTGTAAATGAATGCGGCTGTCCAATTGAAAAAGTGGATCCTGGGTTTGCTCGAGGTTTGGAATACTACACGGGGATGATTTTTGAGGTAAACGTGCCTGAGTTGGATGTTGCTTTGGGCGGCGGCGGAAGATATGACAGGCTTATTGAAGTGTTTGGGGGCGAATCAACGCCTGCGGTTGGCGTGGCGCATGGATTAGACCGAATAGCTCTTGCGATGCAAACCCAGAAGGTTGCTGTGTCAGCGCAGCAGGGAATAAAGGTTGTTGTCATTCCCGTGCAGGAAACGATGAGAGGTGAAGCCATAAGAATTGCGCATAGGCTGAGGGAAGCTGGATTGCGGGTGGATTTTGAGGTTATGGGGCGGAAGATGAGGAAGGCTTTGGAGGACGCTAACAAGCGCAAGATGGATTACGCGGTGATTGTAGGTGAAAGAGAAATGGATGAGGATTCGGTGGTTGTTCGCGACTTGGCGAAACACGAGCAGACCACGGTAAAAATCAGGAAATTACTGGAGAAAATTAAGGGTTAAAAGCAAAATAGAAAAAATGGTTAAGCCCTGAAAAAAGGGCTTCAGAGTTTTTTTAGAGTCGTCTGATGTACCTATTGACTTCCCATTCGGTGACTTGTGTTCGGTAGAGGTCCCATTCTTTGCGTTTTTCTTTTAGGAAGTTTTCGAAGGATGTTTCGCCGAGGGTTTCGCGCATCAGCGTGCTGCTTTCCAGTTCATCCAAGGCTTCTTTCAGTGATTCGGGGAGTGAAATTATGCCTCGTTCTTTGCGTTCTTCGTAGCTCATTTCGTAAACGTTTAGCTCCACTGGTTCGCCTGGGTCGGTCTTGTTTTTGATGCCGTCTAATCCTGCCGCTAGAAGCACTGCAAACTGTAGGTACGGGTTTCCAGATGGGTCAGGACAGCGTATTTCGCATCGGGCGGCGGCTTTTCTTCCTCCGAAGTTGGGAACTCTGATGAGCGGTGACCTGTTCTTGTGCGCCCACGCAAGGTAAACCGGGGCTTCGAAGCCTGGCACTAAACGTTTGTACGAGTTAGGCCAAGAAGCGAGAACCGCACACATTTCGCGTCCATGGGCGAGTTGTCCGCCTATGTAGTTCATGGCTGTTTCCGAGAGATAACCTGTTTCTGGTTTGTCAGAGTAGAAAATGTTCTTGGTTCTTTCCGCGTTCCAGAGGCTTTGGTGCGTGTGCATTCCTGAACCGTTGATGCCTGGGAAGGGTTTAGGCATGTACGTGGCTATGTACCCGCTTTGTGCAGCGACGATTTTGGTGATCATTCTCATGGTTA
>Ga0315536_1000926_pt1 | contig 14831 bp, 15 predicted proteins | sample SalMarSW160230MG_FD_203093 | JGI IMG/M metagenome (GOLD analysis project Ga0315536, IMG submission 203093) | Salt marsh sediment microbial communities from the Plum Island Ecosystem LTER, Massachusetts, United States - Salt Marsh Sediment SW1602-30 ... | reverse complement strand
CGGCGGCAGCGGGGTAAGGAATGCCCTCAGGGGCATTATCACCATTAACGGTTCAGGCCGCATAAGCCTGTTTAACACCTTAACCCGCTGGGCAAACACTTCGGTTGTGGCGGACACGTCACTATAGGGAAGTGTGTTCCAGGCAGGAAAAAAAAGCACACGATGATCCGCAAAAAGCGCAATGTCCTGATACACCTCACGCGCCCGGGCCTCACTGCCGGTGACAATCAGCGTATGGCGGGGACAACCGGAAAAAATCTCGGCGTTGAGAATGGAAAAAAATCCACCCGATACTCCCCGCACGGTCAGCGGCAGGGCGTGTTCACGCACGTGTGAGACTATTTTTTTATAGGCGGCGCTGTTTTTTAATTGTAATTTAAGTTTATTTATGAATAATTTTATCATAGGTATTTACCGAAAATTAAAAAAAACAAGGAGATACCAGATTGAAATACATAGCATTTTGCCTTCTGTTGGTTTCTACCATTTCCATTTTCGCACAAAACACACAAGATATTCAATTTGAAATACGGTATTACAATCAAAAAATATATTTTCTGGGCGATGAAATCAAGGTAAAACTTACTCTCACAAACAAAGGTACCGATACTTTTCATTTTAAAGTAGCCGACGACAAGACCTTTAACGTGGATTTTGATGTGCGGACAACTACCAATATTGCCAGCCCGCACGCAGAGAACTTTATCAGTCAAACTACAACAGATCAATACGTTTTTTACCGTAATATCAGCCTTGAACCTGATGAGGAATACAGTATAGTCGAAAATATCACCGATTATATCAAACTGGAAAAGCCGGGACTCTATATTGTCCAGGGACTGTTTTACCCCGAACTACGCCGGGGAAATATGCCTTCCAAGCTTACTTCAAACAAACTTACCCTAAATGTGCGACCTCCGGTAAACATGCCCGAAATGCGTACTGTGGTTGAGGCCGAAACCATGAAATCGCTTAAACGTGAGGCGCTCTCTCCCGACAAGGTGGTTGCCTATACCATTCATGCACGACAGCATGCCTCCCAGACCGGCGAATGGGAACGGTTTTTCCTTTACCTTGACCTGCAGGGGCTGTACATGCAATACGAACCGCGCAAGAAGGAGTACATGAACAGTTCCGAACAACAGCGCAGAATACTGCTTGCCCGTTATAAAGAAAATCTGAAAAAAGAACGCGTGGACCAGGATATCCTGCTCATTCCCACCTCAACCAATATTGTGGAAACGTGGTATACGGGGAATGAGGCCCAGGTTAAGGTTGATGAGTATTTCGAGTATCCGGATTTTACCGATAAAAGACGTTATGTTTATTACCTTCACAAAGAAAATCAAACCTGGTTAATTTATAAGTATGAAGTTACCAACAGACCCAAGGTACCCAAACAGTGAAAGCTGTTTTTGTTTCGAAGGACAGTAAGCCTTTTAATGTTATCCGTTATCACTTTACCCCGCTTTCATTTGCTGTTGCCCTCGAATCGGAACCCACGTCTCTTGTCGAAACTATAAGACAGACGCCGTATGACCTGATTATTTTCAACACCCTGGATTTTCCACGGCATTGGAAACCGGTGCTGAAACTGATTAGGGAATATTACAGCAAAGAACAGACCGTATTTATTCTGCTTACCGGCGCTTCGTTCGGATTTGAAGAAGCGGCTAAAGCCATTTTCCTGGGGGCCAATGGTTTGGTTAATATAAACCTTTCGGAAAAACAGGAAATAGCACGTTTGGAAGAGATATTCAAACGGTATCACATGGTAGGCGAGAAAAGAAGATTCAACCGTATTGTACCGGGCAGATATGATGTATTCAATTTGGTGTTTACCACGCCGCGCGGATTTCTCCTCGTTCCCGGTATAATTATGGATATCTCCATCCAGGGAGCAATGTTTAAACCGTTTCACGAGCGTCCACTTATCGGCTTACGTAAGGATGATGTAATCCCCGACTGTTCTTTGCGGTTGGGTGATACTATTACTTCGGTGGAATGCAGAATAACCCGAATTAATGACACTATTGGGCTTGAGTTTACCTCATTTAACGAAGACGCGCATCACCAGCTTTTTACATACCTTATGGAACGCTCCGCAAGAAGACTGAAACACAGCCGGGAGGGTTAATTAATATTTATTTTTTCCAACAACAGGTCCGCGGCTTTTTTAAACGCGGTTACCGCCGGTCGGCGGTGAAAACCGATAATAACACTTAATCCGCTGTTTATTGTCTCATGGATAAAATTGGAAAACAGTTTCAGGTAAGCCACCTTGTTTATGCGGTTGTCTTTATCCCGCAGCATAAGGTTCCCCAGGTTCAAGGTTGAAATAACGGTTGATATCTGACGAATTATCACCGGATAAAGTGTCTTTATCAGGGTAAAATATCCTGATCTATATGCTTCATTCTTCTCCACAAGGTTGCGGATCTGTTCCCGGCGGTTTCTGATACGCAAACCCTTTTTGTTCTTTTTTTTCGGGATAAAATCGTTTATCACCTTTAGTACGGTTTTTGACTGCAGCAGTTTATACAGTGAGAAGTAAAACGTGTACACACCGGCCTGGTTAACCAGCTGATCACTAAAATCCGCTTTCGCCTCATTTATTGAAATTAAAAGCAGTCCGATCTGTTTGTCCAGCGCTCTGTGCATATTTATTTCCGTGGTAAAAGTGAACGGATTTGCCGATTCTTCCGCGGCACGCAGTGCCCGTTCTAGGTATTCGATCAGAGTTGTGAGTGTTTGCATGAGTTTGTCATTTTGGATGGTCAGTAAAAAATGTTTTAATTCACCCTGTTCGGACCTGTTGAAAATACTCATTTTTTTAATGTTCCCCGCCGGATTTCTCCCTTCGGGCAGATGGCTGATAAAATTCGTAATCAATACCTTCTTCAGGTATTCACCGAGTTCACCCATAAATTTATCGACATTGGATATCTTTTTACTGTGAATGATAAAATATCGGATAAGATGAAACAGTTTTTCCGATATATGCAGTTCTCGTTTCAAATCATTAATCCGCTGTTCCTGCATAAAACACGCCAGATCAAGCAGACAGCGCTGAATATTAATGGCGGCCGACGGATTTGTCTGCAGCAGATCAAGGGCCGCATCATGGGGAATAAAGGCGATATTATTGATATTGCGTGTTACAATCTTACCCAGCTTTAATTCTGCTGAAACATTTTTGTTATAATTTCCGACAACATCCACCGGATTGAAATCAGAATCCGGGGTATACATGTATTTATTATGCCAGAGATGAATTTGTAACTTTGGTTCAATCTCCAGCACGCTTTTGATATACCCCCCGGCCGAAACATGCGCCGCGGGTTCCGCATTAGTAACAAGGACCAGGTTTGTCGTATAACGCAAAAACGCCAGGTTATCGTCATATCTGATGCCCGCGGGCAGGTCATAAATTATTACGTCGTAACTGGAGTTCAGATCATTGATAAATCTGTTGTACAAGCTTTCCAGCATCTCTTTACTCTGTCCCTGCTTCAGCTTGGCAAGGGGAAAAATAATATCGAAATTCCGGAATACCTTGAGTATGTGCGAATGGAGTGTTTCTTTTTTCCGGGAGGTTTCATCCCCGTATACGATGGCTTCCGCTTCATTGATATCAAGCATGGTGGCGATATTTGAAAGCGGGTCAAGATCGATTAATCCCACCCGTAAATCTTTTTTAGCGTAATATAACGCCAGATTTATCGATGTCGTTGTTTTCCCCACCCCCCCTTTTCCGGAGCTGATGGCGATGGTCTTTTGTGAAAGTCTTTTAAGCATTCTCTTTTGTCCCACGATATCACTCCCTCAAAAACACATTGTATACATTTTCAGCATTTTTTAAAATAGCTTTTCCAAAGTTATGAAACAAATTTAAAATTGTAGAAGTTATTGCCTTTCCCGGGCCGGTTTCGGTACTATAGCATGAGGAGAGAGTTTATGGCGCAAACATTGGAACAAAGGATTGCAATTCACACCGGAGATATTACCAAACTCCATGTTGATGTGATCGTCAACGCGGCGAATTCCAGTCTGATGGGCGGCGGCGGGGTGGATGGGGCGATTCACCGCGGTGCGGGTCCGGAACTGCCGGCGGAATGCAAAAAAATCAGGAGTGAACAGTATCCGCAAGGTTTGCCGACCGGACAAGCGGTACTAACCGGTGCGGGGAGATTACCCTGTACATACGTGATCCATACGGTCGGCCCGGTATGGCGGTCCGCGGATGCCGCCGAACTTGACCGCAAACTTGCGGACTGCTATCGCAACAGTCTGCTTATCGCGGAAAAATACAGGCTGCACAGCATTGCCTTCCCCGCTGTATCCACCGGTATCTACGGCTTCCCCAGAGACAGGGCGGCGGTGATCGCGTATAAAACCGTGACGGATTTCCTTTCCACCCATGAAATACCGCAAAAGGTATATTTTGTTTTTTTTACCGGGCAGGATACCGCTATTTTTAAAGAAAACACAACATCCCTATGACCGTACCGGCCTCTCTTAATTATAAAGAAATCGATGTGCTTTTGACTGAACTTGCCCTTCCCGGCTGCAGAATCCAGGAGATCGCTCAACCACGGCCGGAATATCTTGTCTTTGAGCTGTTCGGCAGAAAACAACGTTTTAACCTGCTTATGGTATGTAAACCGGGATACTGCAGAATGCATCGCTTCAGCGGAGAATTGGGGAAAGGCGGAAAACCACAGCGTTTTGTCAGTTTTCTGCGCGCTCATGTCCGCAATGGCTATATACAGGATGCGCACCAGATTGACGGAGAAAGGATTGTCAATATAGAGGTCGTCTCGGGGTCCGAGACGGTACTGCTTTGGTTGAGACTCTGGTCCGCGGCACCCAACCTGATTGTAACGGATAAACAAGGGACTATCCTTGACGCGATGTTTCGCAGGCCCGCCCGAGGTGAGATTTCAGGTGGACATTTTTCATTGCAGACAGCCTTGGCAAAAAAGAAGTCATCACCACAAAAGGAATATCGTGTACGTGATTTCCCGGGGCAAGGTGATCTTAATGCACGGGTCGAAACGTATTTTTCCGCAATAGAGCGGAATGAAAACCTGGAAAAGCTAAAGGCAGCACTGCGAAACCGTCTTACCCAGATGGAAAACCGTTTGCTGTTAAAATTAGAGAATATTAAAACTCGTTCCATATACACCGCGGATTATGAACACTATAAGGAAGCGGGCGACCTGATAATGGGCGCGTTACATTCGCTGCACAAAGGAGAGAAAAACCTCCATATCGCGGATTACTATCATGGAAACACGCCGATCGATATCCCTCTGAAAACCGAACTTTCCCCGACGGAAAACGCTGAAGAGTACTATCGCAAATATAAAAAGGCAAAACAGGAGTACCTGCGGCTGCAAACGGACCAGGCGGATACCGAACAAGAACTGGAACGTATCCGCGCCCGTTTAAGCGATGTTTTAACCGGTGATGATCCGCAAAAATTGCGCGAACTTATGAAGAAAACAAAGGGTACTTCGCGTGCGAAAAAAAACATCAACTCACCCGGGTTGAGATTTATGTCAAACGGGTTTACGATCTTTGTGGGCAGAAGCTCAAAAGAAAATGAGTTACTGCTGCGTAAAAAAATGCGGGGGAATGATTATTGGCTGCACTGCAGGGACTATCCCGGCTCCTACGTTTTTATCAAAAGCATACGCGGAAAAAGTATCCCGCTTGAAACTCTTCTGGATGCCGGGAATCTGGCTTTGGCCTATAGTAAAGCCCGGAGTTCGGATAAGATAAACGTGTATTATACGCAGGTGAAATATCTGAAAAAGATTAAAGGCGGCAAACCCGGTCTTGTCATTCCCACACAGGAAAAAAATCTTTTTATATCCAAAGATTCCGCCCGTCTGAAGCGTTTGCGAGATTCATTAAAACTTGATATTGAAAATTGAAGCATAAACCACTAAGCTATTCTTAGAGGAGTTTTTCGTATAGTGAAAATCAGGGAGCCCATTGTCGAGGGAATCTTTTATCCTTCGAATGAAAAGCACGCCACACAACTTTTACAGAAACTAATGACCCAGGCCGGCGACAAGCGGGGGGATGCCTTTGCGATTATGGCGCCGCACGCCGGGTATCGGTATGCCGGTCCGATCGCCGCGTCCTCCTTCCTTTCAGCCGCCGGGAGAAATATCAAGTCCGTCGTTATATTGGCACCGATGCACCGTGATCCCCAGGATGAGATATACCTTCCGGAATCCGAGAGCTTCAGAACACCCCTTGGATTTATACAGGTCGACCATGATCTACTGGATGACCTCATCGAATGCAGCACCCTTTTTTTTAAGAATGATATTCCGCATCTTGAAGAGCATTGTATCGAAGTACAGCTTCCGTTTGTACAGTATTTGTTTCCTGAAGCAAAAATAATTCCCCTTCTGTTGGGAAAGGTGACTGCCGGGAAGGTGAAACTGCTCGCAAACGCATTACAGGTTGTTTTCGCCGAGAGATATTCCGAAACCTTGTTTATTATCTCCGCGAACCTTACCTCCTACATCAAAGGCTCGGATGCCAAACCGGAAGCCGACAGGCTGCTTCAGCTTATACGGCAGGGCGACGGGAAAGAGATACTGGATGCATATGCTCAAAAGAAAATCAGCTCGTGCGGAGTGGGATGTATCGCGACACTGCTTTCCTTTAAAAACATCACGATTGTACCCAGAATCATATCACACGGCTGCTCGGCGGATACGAATTTCAACTATAAGGAGCAGGTTCACTATGCGGCGATATCATTTTATATAAAAGAGGATAAAAAAAATGGATTTTGAATTAAGTCAGGAAGAGAAAATAATCCTGTTAAAGACCGCACGTTTGTCCATTGCCGCAAGGCTTAGGCATGAAGCCATACAATATCCGGAACCGACCTCGAATCTGCAGGTCCACGGCGGTGCTTTTGTCAGCCTGCACATTGCCGGCAAACTCCGCGGCTGTATCGGTTATATTCAAGCCATAAAACCCTTGTTTGAGACAATAAAAGAAATGGCCATCTCAGCCGCTTTTAGTGACCCCCGCTTTGTTCCCCTGGCGGAAAGCGAACTGGATAAAGCAGAGATTGAAATATCGGTAATTTCACCTCTGAAAAAAATCGAGGATATCGAAGCGATAAAGATCGGAAAGCACGGTATTATGATCAGAAGAGGTCTTTATTCAGGATTACTCCTGCCCCAGGTGGCGACACAATACGGCTGGGATCGTGAACAATTTTTGTTTCATACCTGTCAAAAAGCGGGACTACCCGGAAACTGCTGGAAACTTAATGATGTAGAGATTGAAATATTCAGTGCTATTGTGTTTAGCGAAAAAGAATTTGACCTGACGTATACCGCCGACTGAAGGCACCATCAAGCGGAACAAAAGGGATTTTCGCATTGGAATCCTGTTTTTCCGGTTTTTCTGAAATGTTCCAACCGGCGAATGGTAATCTCGGCAAACAGCGGATCATTATCCGCGGTAAAGCAGCGTCTTCCGTCTATTTCCGCGGCAAGTAATGTTGTGCCCGAATGAGAAAACAGGTCAACAACAGGGCTCTGTGATATTCCCGCTGATTCACATATGCGCAGCAGCGCTTTCAACGGTTTCTGGGCGTACGCGCCCGGTACATTTTCCTGCATACGGTAAAACACCTGTTGAATATCAATCCAGACATTGCCCGCCCGTATAGTTGAAGATTTACTACGGGCTATGTTTTCCTGTATTTCTCCTCCAACCGTTTTGTAATATCCCTTCAGCACCTTTGGAATATCGGTATACACCACATGGAAGTCCGGTTTTCCCTTCGTATAATAAAGCAACTCCTGCCTTACGGACATCCAATTTTTTTGTGTACCATACCCCCGTTGGTTCCGCATGGTGATAAAGCTGCGTGAGTGAAGTTCCTCGAAATCCCGCATCAGGATGATAAAATCCGCCAGGGGTTGAAAACCCGCGTTCTGATCCGCTCCCAACCAGACATAAAAATGGGCATCCGTTTTTAAGACATGCAAGGCGTTTTTCAGCCATTTCCTGGAAAAATCCAGGTATTCCGCGATGGTATATTGAAACAGATTACTCGTGTTTTTGCGCGCCAAACGGAGATTATACGGAGGATCGTTGATTATCAGGTCTGTCTGCTCACCGTCCATCAGTTTCGCTACCTCCGAAGACCGTGTGGCGTCCAGACAACCGACACGATGCCCGCGCAGCGGGTCCAGCCAGATCTCGCCCGGGCGCAAGCGGCAGAAACGCAGCAGTTTCTGCCGCAATCGGTTGTCTGCATCAATTCTGGGGAGTGCTTCACGCATTATTAAAAGTACTGTACCAGAGTGCGGATAAAAAATCAAACCATGGGCTGTTCGGCAATTATCATTTTGAACAATTGGGCATCATTTAAAATTGCTGTGGCTATTTACGGTTTTTTTAAAGTATGGTTATATGGTTAGCGGAGAGGGATGATGGATTTTCAAAAATTAAAAGAACAACTCGACCTGCCTATTTCAGCGTTGCAGTTTACCGCTTTTGATTTTGAAACAACGGGGCTTTATCCTGATAAAGACCGGATTATCGAAATCGGAGCGGTAAAGTTTACCCTGCAAGAGGAGGGAACACGTTTTTCCACACTGATAGATCCTTCCATCCCCGTTCCTCCCGCAGCCACAAAGATAAACGGGATAACCGATGACATGCTCAGGGGAAAACCCAAAATACATGAGGTGTTACCGCACTTCAGCAGTTTTATCGGTGACTCCGTTCTGGTGGCCCATAATGCCTCATTTGATATGGGCTTCCTACGTTTCTGGCTTTCCTCGTGCAATTTGAAACCGATAGAAAACCATGCAATCGATACGGTCGAATTTGCAAAACAAACCGTTTCCGGAATGAAAAAATACAGTCTCTCCTATCTTTGCAGCGTACTGGAGCTTCCGGTCTCCTCATCACACCGCGCGCTTGATGACGCCCAAGCCTGCCGGGAGCTTTTTCTTTATTGTTCGTCATTGTTACCGGATAAAGATACGCGTACGTTAAAACAACTGTATATTTGATTCTCAGCGGAAAAGAATGTCTACGATTCTATTGATATAAAGCAGGACCAGTTCCCGTTTTTTGGCCTCGGTCAGACTGATTTTTCCCGTCTGGTCCGCCGTACCGGTAGTACCCGGTGTGGTTGGCGTCGTACCCGGTGTTGTCGGTGTGGTTGGCGTCGTACCCGGTGTTGTCGGTGTGGTTGGCGTCGTACCCGGTGTTGTCGGTGTGGCGGCCGTCCCGGTAATGATACGTTGGATATCCTGATCGGTTAACACCGCCCCCTGCGGCTGTAAGAAGCTTCTGAAGGCAAGGCGAACATCGGCCACCTTCGAATACGAAATCTTTCGCTGCTGGTCGAGATCATCGGGATTCACCCAACCGGAGATTGTGATACTGTCTCCCTTGCCCCCGAACTGTATGGTGCGTGTGCCCTGGATAAAGGCATTGCCGTTAGCGTCTATTTGTGTAACCCGGGTAACGAGTTCTGTTTTTAGGCTGTAATTTTCCCGGCCCTGTATGGACCTGTCCCCGCGCGCCAGCGCACGGGGCAGAAATGAAAACAGATCCCCATATTCCCCGCCGCTGAACTCCAGAGTAATGGTTTTAGAATCTTTGCTGGAAGAATCAAAGCGTAAATTCATGCTGGCATCAATTTCAACAACAACGATATCGCCTATCGCCAGCGCGGAAGTTCCCGCTATATAGCCCGGAAAGGTATCGTCCCACAGGCTCTCCGCCGGTAAACTCCCGCACATAAGCATGAAAAAACAAATTCCCATGATTCTTTTCAGCATGTAAAACCCCTACTATAATTATCAGCAGGAACGGTGAATAAATTGAACCTATTTCTTCTTGTGACGGTTTTTTCTGAGTTTTTTCTTTCTTTTGTGCGTAGCAATCTTGTGTCTTTTTCTTTTTCTACCGCAAGGCACCGTGTATCACCCCTTTCTAAGGTTTTGTAAATCCTACTCATCGCTCTATTTTATTATAAGCACAACCGCGGTTCGAGTCAAACAGCGAGCGCACTATTACAGCAATTTTCATTTTGAACCATTCAATAGTATCCGAAGCAGATGATGCAGTACAGGTATAAAAAAATAATCGTTCAAAATGAAAATTGCTGTATCAACATGCTTCGGCAGGCAAATTTAAAATTGCTTGCGCTATTATGCGAATAAATCGGTTCAGAGTCAAGAGGCCGAGCCGGACAAGAGAAAGTCCCGCATCCTGTTTTCTATTCCTGAAATATCATCAGCAGCTATCCACTGCACCCCGGGAATGCTTTTAAAAAAGGTAAGCTGGCGTTTGGCATATTGTTTTGAATGACGTTTTATGTTTTTTTTCACCTCGGCCAGCGTACAACAATCTTTTTGCATTTGGAAGAATTCCTTGTACCCGATTCCGCGCATACCGGGGTCGTGTTCATTATATCCGCGGGCAACCAGTCTTTTTATCTCTGCCGGCAGCCCCCGGGTAAACATCTCTTCAACCCTGTCTTCAATACGCGTATAAAGCTCCTGTCTTTCGCGTAACAATCCAAGCAAAAGCATGCGGTAATCGGTTCGCGGCCGCTGCGGTATGTGATAGGCTGAAAGCGGCTTCCCGCTGCTTTTAATGATTTCCAGGGCCCGCTGTATGCGGTAGCTGTCGTTTATGTTTATTTTGGCGGCACTTACCGGATCGGCCTCCTTCAGTTCCTTATAAAGGGCTTCCCTGCCCTTTTGCTGAAACTCATTTCTCACCTGCATGCGTATTTCCGGATTTCCCGGAGGCGACGGCGGCAGACCGTAAATAAAGCTGCGGATATAGTATGCCGTGCCGCCGCAGATAACGGGGAGGTTCTGCCGTTTTGCAATCCCGTCTATCAACGCTTCCGCCATTTCTACAAAATTCCCGGCGTTAAACTGGCGGGACGGATCGGCAATATCAATCAGGTGATGCGGTATTTTTTTGCGCAGTGTGCGATCCGGCTTGGCGGTACCGATATCCATATATTTATACACCTGCATCGAGTCCGCGTTTATAATTTCGATATTGTACTCGCCTAACGCGGTGATGACCTGGGTTTTTCCGACGGCCGTGGGTCCGAAAATAATTATGATTGATTGTAAGGACTTATTCTTCCAGTTTATACTGAATTTCTTCATTCAAAATTTGTTTTAAGGCAACCGAAACAAATTTCTTTTGATACTGTTCCAAATCATCTTCTTCGGTACTGCTGATCTGAGCAACACGTTTAATGGTTGCGCACGCCAGTAAATACATGTTCCCCGTATTCTTTTCCAATAAATCTAAAGGTAATATCATTTTTCACTCCGCCGGCACTATAGCATAGTTTCAACTGTGTGTAAAGCATATTGCCTGCTAATCAATAAATCCGCGCTTCCGTATATAATCAATGATGGCCTGCGTAACATAATACTGATCACCTTCCTCAGTATCAACGATCAGGTCGGCAAAATCGTACAGAGTGTTGTCGATGGCATACAGCCGGTAAAAACGATTATGGTCCTTACGGTCACGCTCGTTTGTCTCTTTATAGGCGGTGGAGAAATCCTTGTTTTCCCGCCGGGCAATCCTTGCCGCCCTGACACGGAGTGACGCCTCAAGGTACACCTTTATCTCCGCGTGTTTTAACAACCAGATGGCTAGACGTGAACCGAGTACACAACCGCCCCCGTCGGCAAGCTGCACCTGTTTTTTATCCAGGTAAAGGTCATAGCGGTTGTCCGTTTCGGCCTTGTCCATGATTTCCTCAAATGAAACACCGTTCTCCGCCGCGATATTATGAAAAGTATAGTTAATATGCCGCAACCCCAGCTTTTCCGCCACCATGTTGGAGACCACGGTGTTTCCACACCCGCTTTTACCCGATATGGCAATCGTTAATCTATTCGACATTTCGCAGTTGCTCTCTGATCCTTTCAATCAATTCTTTAATGATAATGGCGGCGTTGTTCATCTCAATAATAAGACTCTTGGCACTGATGGTGTTTATTTCGCGATTTAACTCCTGGCAGATAAAATCGAGCTTTTTTCCGACCGGTTCCTGCGTGTCTATATGAGAGGAAAAACTGGTGACATGTGTTTTTAATCTCATGACCTCCTCATTTATATCAAAACGGATAAGCAGCGCGGCGATTTCGGCCAATATTCGCGTTTCATCAATGTCTTTTCCCAATATGTCGTTAAATTTCTGCCTGACCGTCTGTGTCACTTTTTTTTCGATATCCGGTACCAGTTGTTCGATTTTGTTCACTTCCTTATCGAGGCTGTCGATCATCCGCCCGATGTCTTGGGCGATTTTTTCGCCTTCCTTCATTCGGGATTGTACAAGTTGTTCAAGGGCTTCTACAAGTACCGGCTGTACCACATCCCAATATTTTTCATAATCAAACGTGCGATAAGTTTTTAATAACCCTTCTATGCGTAAAAGATGTGATAGATGCAGTTCGTCATGCAGGCCCGCCAGATTTGTTAACTCGCGCAACGCCTGTACATGCGCTTCCAGGCCTTTTTTATCAATAACGATTTCGGTTTCCTCATTAAAGTTCTTCACCTTGATGAATAGTTCAATACGACCCCGTTTCAGACGGCCGGTAATTTCCTGTCTTATCTTGTCTTCAAGCCTTCCCAGGTAGGGTGGAAGGGCCAGGTTCACATCCAGGAAACGGTTGTTATAGGACTTTACCTCGATATTGATATTGAAATCCTCGTCACTATATTCATTGAAACCGAAACCGGTCATACTATTCATTACGGTTATCCTCCACTCCCCGTTGATGGGAGAAATATTCAAACAGTCTTTTGCCGAGCTGCCAGTTGTTTCCGGCGCCCATGGTAATAAAAAGATCGCCCTCTTTAAGTCCGGTCTGTAAAAATCCGTATGCGTCCATCACCTCTTCATAAAAACTCACATCGGCGCGGTGCTTTTTTACTTCCGTAAAAAGATCATGCCCTGATACCGTACCGGTGTCCTTTTCCCGTGCACTGGCATATATTTTATGCAGGATGACCCGGTCGGCAAAACGAAAACATTGTCCGAACTCATGCAGGAGTGCTTTTGTGCGCGAATAAGTATGGGACATAAAATCCACCACAATCCTTCTTTCAGGATAGTATTCTTTTAACCCTTCCAAAGTTGTTCGTACCGCGGTGGGATGATGCGCATAATCGTCCATAAATAGAATACCGGCCGCGTTACCGATGATTTCACTCCTGCGTCTGCTCCCGCTAAACTGCATAAGCCCCTGTCTGATCTTTTCCATCACCGTATCATCGCACGGGATCTTCTCTTTTTCAAGAATTCGCAGTGATAAGGCAGCAGCGGCCGTAGCGTTGAGGACCGAATGTTTTCCGGGTATATGGACCCGAAAAACATCGTCGAATCCACGCAGAGAAAAGTCTGTTTTCCCTCCGGCAAAGCTGATACTTGTTATTTGAAACGGACCTTCCGCCCGCAGCCCATACGGAATCAGCTTGAGATCGGGCCGTTTATGTTTGATGATGAGAACAGCCTTTTTTACCCCGGCATCGTCACTGCAATAAATAAGGTCACCGCCCGCGGGTAAAAGTTCCGCATACGAGACAAAGGCGGCGATAATATCGTCCAGGTCCTTGAAGTAATCCAGGTGATCCTTTTCAATACTGGTAATAATGATGCGGTGGGGTTTAAACTTCAAAAAATGTCTTCGATACTCACAGGTCTCGGCGACAAAGTATTTATCTCCCCCCGTATAGGCGGAGGAATAATCCAATGACGGGACCTGCGACCCCACCAGTACAGTGACCGGCAGACCCAGATTTTTCAGGATTGTTCCGGTCATGGCCGTGGTGGTGGTCTTTCCGTGGACACCGGCCACCCCGCTTGCATCCGTTTCCGCTGATAATGCGCCTAAGGCCTCGGCATAAGAAACCGTCCTGAGTTCCAATTGGGCCGCCCGACGCAGCTCCGGATTGGTCTGTGGGGAGTAGGCACTTGAATACACAACCAGATCCAGATCAGGAGTAATATGGGTTTCCCGGAACGATTCATGATAGGAAATCCCCAGTTTCTGCAGAATGGCGTCCGTATAAAACACCTCATTCGTGTCTGAACCACTCAGACGGGCACCACGGGCAAATAATACTTCGGCAAGGGCGGTCATCCCCACACCCTTGATGCCTATCATATGGATGCGCATATCCTTGTACTGCATGGGAATATAGTACATATCACCGGACTTTTTTCAAGAGTATCAGGCAAGGTATTTTCTATTCTATTGACGGAAGAAGCCGCTCGGTTTTTAGCCCTTGATGCTTTCCAGCTTCTTTTCATCAAGCTGGTTCTGCCGTTTTTTCATCCTGAACACGAGTTTATCATTCCTGATATCAACAATAATCTGGTCACCGCCCTTAAACTTCCCTTTCAGCATTTCTAATGACAGCGGGTCTTCAACGTCTTTTTGCAGTGTCCGGCGCAGCGGCCGCGCCCCGTATTTTTCATCATAGCCTTTTTGAATCAGGTATTCCTTGGCCTTTTTCTTAAACTCAATTGCAATATGCATCTCCAGCACCCGCTCTTTTATCTCATCAATCATGATTTCCAGGATCTTGTAGAGATGCTCTTTTTTCAGGCTGTGAAACACCACGATCTCATCGATACGGTTTAAAAACTCGGGATTAAACGCCTTCTTCAGTTCACTTAAGGCCGAGGACTTTATGTCCTTGTAATTCATAATCCCGTCCTGGTTGCGGAATCCCAGGGCCGAATCCCGGTTGATGTCCCGCGCACCCAC
>Ga0315536_1000924_pt1 | contig 14869 bp, 12 predicted proteins | sample SalMarSW160230MG_FD_203093 | JGI IMG/M metagenome (GOLD analysis project Ga0315536, IMG submission 203093) | Salt marsh sediment microbial communities from the Plum Island Ecosystem LTER, Massachusetts, United States - Salt Marsh Sediment SW1602-30 ... | reverse complement strand
AAGGACTATTCCGATTTTGTGGAGGTTTGGCCCACCAGGAAAGGTTTTTTCTGGAAAATTCCCCGAGGCTCTTTAACGGAATACGGGATTATTGAAGAAAAGGAGAAAGCTAAGGATATATTCGATGTTTTTTTAAGAAAACGAGGCATTATGCCCGGAGAAATTGGTTCCGCCCTTATCCCTCAAGGATTTACAATGTCCGGTTCTGACGACGTTACTCTGTGCGGGGATGCAGCTGGTCTTACCAAACCTTGGTCTGGAGGAGGGGTAATATGGGGATTGAAGGCGGCGGATATTTTAATTAAACACTTCCCTGATTTTTCCAGATATGAAAGAGAGCTTAAAAGCTCTTTTCTGCCGAGGATTTTTCTGTCGCGGACGGCAACAGAAGTGATTGGTTTGGTGGGAACTGCACTTGTTCTTCTTATGCCCAAAAATGTTAAAATAGAAAGTGATTTTTTAATATAAATATGGAAAAAATTCCGCATCATTTAGGCATTATTCTTGACGGCAACCGCAGGTGGGCTAAAGAAAGGAGATTGACCTCCTTTGAAGGCCACAGGAGGGGGCTGGAGAAAATCACCGACGTGGTTAAATGGTGCCGCAAAAGAGGTATCAAGGTTTTAACGCTGTTTGTGTTCTCTACGGAGAATTGGAACAGGTCCAAGGAGGAAGTAGATTATCTTATGAAATTGGCCAATAAGGCCGTTAAAAACAGTTCCCAGGAGATTCTAAAGCAGGGAATAATGGTCAGGGTTATAGGTGAAAAAGGAAGGCTGCCGGCCTTTGTGCTGAAAACGATTGGAGAGGTGGAGAAGGAAACCAAGGGTAACAATGACATGACTCTTAATTTCGCCTTAAGCTACGGCGGAAGGTCAGAAATTGTGCAGGCCGTAAAAAAAGTTGTAGCCAGCGGCATTACAGCAGACCAAGTCACAGAGAAATTGATTTCGGAAAATCTTTGGACTACGGACCTGGACTTGATTATTAGAACCGGTAAGGAGAAGCGCATCTCCAATTTTTTAATATGGCAGGCAGCATATTCAGAGCTCTACTTTTATGAAAAGTATTGGCCGGATTTCTCTGAAGATGATTTAGATGCCGCCTTGGAAGAATATGCCCATAGAAAAAGGCGTTTCGGAAAATAAGCAAAGCTTGGGGAATAGGGATAAGAAAGAATTTTTCCAGAGGGGTTTTAACCTGATGGAGATATTAATCATTTTGGCTATCATAGGTCTTTTGATGGGTATAGCCCTGGTAGGAGCTTGGTCTGCCCGTGATAAGGCAAAGGCCGCTAGAGCTAGAAAGGAGATGAGGCAGATATATAACGCTGTGATGCTCATGGAGGCAGATACGGAAATGTGGCCTGGGCATCAGGTGCCATATGAGATAGGAACGGGGGCAGCAGGAAATGAGATATGCGGAGACGGCTGTGCTTTCGGATTAAATGACTGTATGGCAGGGCTGGTCTGCAATCCTGAGCTTCCGGACAGTTATATGGGGTGGGACGGTCCATATATGAACGAGATGCCGAAAGACCCTTGGGGAAATGATTACTTTTTTGACACGGATTACGATTTGGAGCCTGGAGAAGGGGAGAAATGGGCTGTGGTAATCGGTTCTTATGGCCCTAACGGCCAGGGGAATAATCAATATGATGAGGATGATGTGCTTCAGGTGATTATATCGGAGTAAATTAAAACAAAAACCGCCCCATTTCTATGAATGCAGGCGGTTTTTAATTACATACCGGATATCCGTAGGAAAACTGACTCACCATCATCCCTTGAGAATCATATAATTTCATTGTATCGCAGTTGTTATTTACCGCTATGTTTTTATTCATGAACAAATACCATCTATTTCCCAGAAAGTCCTTATCATTGGAATATTCCAGGAAACAGGCGTTATAGTTGAAGTGTTCCTCGAGGTAAGATGAACATTCCTGGTCGTATATAATGTCTATTTTTTGGGAGTAATCGGGTAGCCCGCAGTTGACGCTTCTCATAATAAACTGCTGGCAGCAGGGGCTGAGATGTGATATTTCCTTCTGGGATGGTTTGGGGCAGCTTCCGCTTATAGGTACCGGAAAGCTTTTCTTGTAGCTGAGATATCCCATACATTTATTCACCCGGAAATTTATTCCCTGGCCAAGGGGATTCGAGCTTCCTGAGATATTGATGATATCTCCCTGTTTGACTAAAATGTCCTGAAGCGCAGGAAGACCGGGGAAGGAATAATATCTTTCTGCCCCTTTGGGTATTGCGAAGATGCCTCCCTTTCCCACTATCTTCCATCCTGTGATGTCAATTTTCTCATCTTTGGAGAGATTAGTACGCAGGATAATCATAGAAGAGGCTGCGGAATTCCCAGAGGAGACGGAAGAAATTTTTACCTTTCCGAAATAGGGAGAAACGTTAATCTTAAATGTCCGTCGGGCGGGAGTGTAGTCTATCCCGTTTTTGGTCATAGCCCTTACCAGGAAAGTATATTGGTGAGGCCCCGCCGGCAGTTCTACCGTCCTGGAGTTTAATGAAGCAGGAATCCATTTATTATCGAATCCCTCAATAAATGTTTCAAAATAAATATTTTCATCTTTATTTCCGTAAATGACCAGGCCGTCAAATTCAAAAGTCACCCGGGTGGTTTCTTCTATTGCTTCTCCTTCCTCGGGACCATCTGTAATATAGGTATCTATTAGGGTTTTAGGTTGTACGGTAGTTTGTTTTATAATTACCTTTTCTCCGGTGCCCGAGGAAGCAGGTTTTCTTTCGGCAGAAATCTGCTGGGAAGGATAATTTTCCTGGTTAGAGCTACTCGCTATCTGACTCTGTGACACATTTGCCTGAGATAACTCAATGTTCTCTCTTGATATATAAGGGGTGTGATTAGAAAAGCTTACTATAGCTATTACTAAAAAAATTAAAGCCAATAGAGTATCCATTGTATCTTACTATAAAACCGATTTTATTAAAAGTCAATAGTAATATAACCACTTGACATTGAAGCAAAATAGTATCACCCTTAAATAATACAGTAAAAGTCGGTTTAAAAAGGCTTTTAGCGATTAGCCGACATGAGCAAAAGAAGAAAAAAACATGTCCAAAGAGAAGATTTTAAGCGTGAAGAGGAAAATGTTGATTCAAAGAAGCCTTTTAATGATTGGAACAGGCCGCCTCAAAAAATAGACGAAATTATCAAAGAGAGGTGGCAGAAGTTTCTGGAGAAAAGGAAAAGACAGTCGGAGAGGTCTACTAAAAGAAGGAAAAAAATTATACCCGACGACAGGTTTGGAGATTAAATATCATTTTAGTCTCAAAACGCCGACATCTCGCTTGGGATGGAAGAAAGGGCGTTTTTTTGTTAATATTGATAAATAAGTTTTATAGAAACCGTCCATGGTATCTTATATAGTAATAGGCATTTTGCAGGGAATTTTTGAATGGCTTCCCATTTCCAGCGAGGGTATAGTGGCTTTGGCAGTCCAGCTTTTTTCCCTAAAGGTGAATCCGGTAGAGATAGCTCTGTTTTTACATCTGGGGACTGTTTTCGCGGCACTTTTCTATTTTAGGAAGGAATGGAAGGAAGTATTTATTTTCCGCGATAAAGAGATGGTGCGCTTTCTTTTGGTCGCCACAGCTGTTTCTTTGCCGGTCGGTTATTTTTTTTACAAACAGGTAAAAGATATGGCGGTAGGCAGTGCCTTGCTGCTGATTATGGGGGCAGGGTTGATGGTGACCGCCTTTTTCCATAAAGCCAGGAAAACCCTCCGGATTAATTTTGATGTTTTGGCCGTGTTATCCGGCTTCCTTCAAGGGCTGGCTGTTATTCCTGGCCTTTCCAGATCTGGCTCTACCATTTTCGCGCTTTCTCTGGGGGGTATACCTCCTTCCAGGGTTTTAAAGATTTCCTATATGATGTCCGTTCCGGTTATTTTTGCCTCCAGCCTCTATCTATGGTGGAATAATAATAATTTCCTTATTGAAGGGTGGCCGGCTTTAATCTTTTCATTTTTGGTGGGATTTTTTACTCTTGAATTTTTAATAAAAATTTCAGAAAAAATTAATTTTTTCAAATTTGCCTTGACCTTTAGTCTGCTTTGTTTCCTCGGTGCTTTCCTGGAATTCATATTTTAAAATGATTATTATCGTAAATAGAATTTTCTTGTATAATTAGATTATGAAATACAGCCGGAGGGTAGCACTGTTCGCGCTGATAGACGACGAAAGAAAAATACTTCTGCAGTTAAGAGATAATAAAGCTCCTACGGCTCCCGGTTTCTGGGCATTTTTCGGAGGAGGGATAGAAGATAGAGAAAGCCCGGAAGAGGCGGTAAGGAGGGAGGCTGGAGAGGAGTTGGATATAAAACTTGAAGGATTAAAATTTTTTAGAAGATATGTATTCCGCCATAAGGAGGGATTAAGTGAGAAATTCGTTTTTACTGCCCATTTAATGTTTCCGGTTGACGAGCTCAGGAAGCGCCTCAAGGAAGGTGACGACCTGGGTCTGTTCTCTTCCAAATCTATTTCGAAATTGAAGATTACCGATTATGATAAAAAAATTTTAAAAGACATCTTTGCAACCTTTTATGAAATCAAGAAATAAAATTCAAAGAGGAGCTATTCAACTTCCCGTATTAATAGTAATTATAGGAATAGTTGCAGCTGGAGCCGCTCTCTACAGAAGAGGTGAATTGTTTTCTCTTCTGGCGGACATTTCACAGATTTTTTCTATTGGAGAGCAAGAGGAGGCATCTGTAAGCAGTACGGTTCCTGGAAATACTCCTGAAGAGGCAGAGGTGTCGGCCGTAGATTTACAGACTGAAGAAAAAGACAGTTTTTCCGACCCAGGAGAAGGAACCTATGTTTTAGGAGTTGTTGACGGAGATACTATTATACTGGAAGGAGGGGAACGAGTGAGATACATAGGCGTAGATGCTCCTGAAACCGTTGACCCTTCCTCTCCCGTGGAATGTTTCGGCAGACAAGCAGCTTACGAGAATAAGAGCCTGGTTGCCGGGAAGAGGGTGAGGATGGAAGGCGATGCTTTAGATAAGGATAAAAACGGAAATTTGCTTCGGTACGTATGGGTAGGTGACACCTTTGTTAATGATTATATGATACGGGAAGGGTTTGCCCACAGCGATTCCGCTGCCGGCAGCCAGTATTCATATCAGTTTGCGGAGGCAGAATCTGAAGCTAAAAAAGAGATGAAGGGGCTTTGGAAAGCTTGCGAAATTTCATCAGACGATATTTCTCTCGACATCCCCATTACCTATGAAACCATATCCGAGATGGGGGGATGTACCGATCCTGCGGCCCTGAATTTCAATCGTAAGGCTACATTTAATGACGGTAGTTGCCGCTACCCGTACCGTCCGGTTCAACAGACCGGTTCTCAGCAGGACACCATTCCGCCTAAAATAGAAAATGTTCAGGAAAAAGATATAGGAACCAATTCAGCCACTATAATATGGACTACGGATGAACCGAGTACTTCCAGGATTCAATACGGAAAGACCTTAGATCTTCCGCTCATTACTCCCTTCGATCCTGAATTGGGCCTCTCCCATAGCATGATTCTGGAAAATCTTGACATGGGCAGCAATTATTACTACCGGATAATTTCAGCGGACGCTTCTAATAATTGGCCTATTTTTATCAGTAGGGCTTTTACTACCTTGCATGTTAATGGAGAGATTTCGGTGGAAACCATGAGTCTAGCCCCAGAAGAACCGGTTGTAATGATGGGAGAGCAGGGAAAGAAATTAGGCATGTGGAGATTCAGCGCCAACGACCTTGAGGATGTTGAGACAAGTCAGGTTATAGTTTACAACAAAAACATTACCGGAGCAGGAAATGTTCTTAATCTTGAGCTCTGGTGCGGAGGCAATCCCATGGATTCTTCGGGAGGTAGACTGATTTCCAATAATATAGTTTTTAAGGAAGGCGCAAAGAAATGCATCGTCCCGAAGGGTGATTCTTTGGTGTTTACTTTGTATGGGGATATCGCTCTGCCCGAAGAAGGAGGAGTTTCCGGCGAAGAAATGAGATTTTTCCTGGATTTACCGGGAGAGATTACAGGCAGTCCCGCAGATTCTATTATTGCCAGGAGTGAATTCGGTTACGCTCAGACTAAAGATCCTGGTGAAAAGATAGCCAATCCCGTGTATTCTTATCAGACCAGTCTTAATGTTCAGATGTCATGTTTTAGCAAATGTGCGGTAAGAGAAAGGAGTAGCAGAGACAAAATGGCAAGTATTGTCCTATCAAGCTCTAACGATAAGGAAGCATCCGTAGAGTCTATCATCCTTAAAATCGGCGGAGACATTAGGAATTCTGCCACCCAGACCATTTTCTATCTGGAAAACGAAAAAGGTGGAAGGGTGGGGCAAGGTATCTTCCAGCCATATGACGGTAAGGTTAATGTTTCTCTTGACCCGCAGCTTAAGATAGGCAAAGAAGCTAAGACCTTCATTCTAGTCACCGATACCAGGCATCTTTTAGTTCCGGACGAAAGTCATATTGCGGAAAACCTGAATATTGTTATTGACCGCGGTTCTCCCGAAGGAGCCGGTGGTTTTAAATGGTATGACCAACCATCTGGCAGTCCTATCTTCTGGGTCTATTCGGCAGAGCCTATCGGCGTGAGCTTAGGCTATTAAGACTGTTCTTATCATGAAAGAGTTTATCGCGGCTGGAATATTAATAATAATTGTGGGAATTTTTCTGCTCTTTATGTATCGTGAGAAAACAAGCATTATCACTAATTTCGATGAATGCGTAGAAGCAGGATATTCGGTTCTGGAAACAGACCCTCCAAGGTGTACTATCCCAGGAGTAGGCACTTTTATCGTAGAACAGGGAAAATAAGCACTCCCTGTTTTTATTTTAATGTGCTTGGCTTTGAATAAAACCTATTGATATCTCTTTAAAACCATTGTATAATTATAAGAACACATAGGTCTTTTAAAAAGAATTGAGGCAATCAGAATGGAAGAGATAGGAAAAATTTTTTGCAAAGGATGTGGAAATAAATATATATACACCAGAAAGAACGGTAAGCTTGAGAGGGTGTGTAAATGCTGCGATACAAGAGAAACCGTTAGAGGAGAGGATTTACCTCAGATAATGGTCACTAAAATAATACCAGCTGAAAAAATAGCCCAAATCGAAATGCCAGTCGTGGTCAACAAAGAAGACTTTTCAGTAAACGAAAGAAAAATAGACTGGGATCTTAAGTACGATCCAGACTAAATTTAAATAAATTTTTTTAAAAAAGCCGAGCCTAAAATACGCTCGGCTTGCCCATTTTTAAAATGCTCATTGACATTAATGCAGGTTTCCAATATTTTTAACTTAGAGAACATTTCAAATCAGGAGGTGAAGAAGATGAGATCTCTTCTTTTCTGCGAAGAATGCGGCAATATGCTTTTGAGGACCAGGAAAACAAGCCAGAAGATTTACAAAAATGAATTAGGAATGATTGTGATTGAATGCGAATGCGGCTACAAAAACATAAAAACCCCTCAGGAGCTTAAGCAACTGGGCATTCTGCTGTCAGGCTCTTCTCTTCTTGAAGAAAACAGTGGGTCTGACAGCTCTTTTTTGTTTTGGTATCCGAGAATTTTTGTTAGGATAAAGATATGGAAAATTATCCCAAGGTTACATTCATATATTCTTCTGTCTACGATAAAAAATGGAGGAGCGGAGAGCTGAATTCAAAAAAAGAGAATACGGTTTATCCTTCTGCGACGGAAATTTTGGATTATATTAGAAACGCGGAAAAGGAGTGGAGAGAAGAAGAAAAACGGACAATGACCGGAATTTCCCGAATAACTTCTCTAAGATGGGAGGAAGAAAAAATATGCTGCTTTGTAGTGGGCAGATGCAGACCTTTTGCGTTCCCTACGACGTTACAGATTTATGAAGGCGATTACCAGAGGTTTATAGACGTTCTTACCCACGAACTCATCCATAGGATTTTTTCTTCTAAAGGAAACAAGAAAAAATTGAAGCGGGCTTGGAGTTATTTTAATAAAAAATACCGGGGAGAGTCCCGAGTAACGAGGGTGCATGTCATAGTTTATGCGGTCCATTCTTACCTTTACAGGGAATTAGAGAGAGACGAGAGGATTTCCGAGAATATTAGAAGGGTCCGTCATAAGCCGGACTATAAAAAGGCATGGGACATTGTAATCCGTGATGGGTACGAAAAGATTATAGAAAAACTAAAGCAAAACATAGCCTGAGAAGATGAAAGACTTCAAAAGAATTTTATACCTTTCCATTATAGGTTTCGGACTGCTGAGTGTTTTAAGCATCGGGGAGGTCATTAATATTTTAAACGTTTCTCCCGGCGAATTAGAGCCAAAGCAGGTTATAGAAAAACTACTAGCTCCGGTCGCGGACAGGGAAATACAGACTCCTACCCCTCTGAAATTGAGTCAGCAGCAGGCGGGGTCATTATTGACGGAAGAAGGCGTGATACAGTGGACCAACCGGCAGAGAGAGATTTTTGGGTTTCCTCCCCTGGAAGTAAATCCTAAACTGCAGGAAACTGCCCGAAGAAAACTTGAAGACATGTTCCGCTACCAGTATTTTACTCACGAGTCTCCTTCCGGAAAAGGAGTAGGGGATTTGATGGACGAGGCGGGATATGAATTTATACTGGCAGGGGAGAACTTAGCGCTTGGAGATTTTAAGGATGATCAAGACCTGGTGCAGGGCTGGATGGAGAGTGAAGGTCATAGGAAAAACATACTGAATGACAAGTATCAGGAAATCGGAGTTGCCGTCATGAAGGGAACTTATGAGGGACGGGAAACCTGGATAGCGGTACAGCACTTCGGGCTTCCGCTTTCATTTTGTCCCTCTCCAGATGAAAACCTTAGAAAAGAAATCGAAAGCAATAAAGAGGAGATATCAGATATTTTACAAACATTAACAAATTTGGAGAACAATATCCAGAATACCAGATTTAAACGCGGCAGTGATTATCTCCAGAAGGTTGATACCTACAATGAACTGGCTTCTCAATATAATAGTCTTATTTCTGAAACAGAGTACTTAATAGAAGAGTACAATCTACAGGTTAACTCTTTCAATCAGTGTGTTTCTCAGTCCAACTGAAGTTCTGGGAAGGAAGCACCCGCTGCATGTCCTTTAGTCTGCAGATGCCAGAGGTAGGAATAGAGTCCCTTCTTTTTGATTAATTCCCGATGAGAACCGGTTTCAGCCACCTTGCTCTGTTCCAACACTACGATTTTTTTCGCTCTCCTTACCGTAGACAGACGGTGGGCTATAATTAAAATCGTTCGGTTCCTGGCTATTTTCCAGAGAGCATCCTGTATTAAAGATTCTGACTCTGAATCAAGGTTGCTGGTAGCTTCGTCAAAGATTATTATCTTGGGATCGGTGATAATCACTCTGGCAATGGCCAGTCTCTGTTTCTGTCCACCTGACAGTTTGATTCCTCTTTCACCTACTTGGGTTTTTAAACCCAAGGGGAGTGACCTGATAAAGTCATGAATGTTAGCTTTTTCCGACGCCTCCATAATTTCCTCGAAGCTGGCCTTAGGTTTCCCATAGGAGATATTGAAACCGACGGTATTATTGAAAAGGATGGGTTCTTGGGGAACTACCCCCACGAAAGAACGCAGTTGGCTTTTGGAGAATTTACGTATATCAATACCATCAATCATTATCTTGCCTTTGGTGACATCATAAAATCTCAGCAGTAACCGGATGATTGTCGTTTTTCCTACACCGGAACGCCCGACAAAAGCTATCGATTCGTTGGGCTTGATGCTGAGATTGAAATCTTTTAAGACGCCCTTTTCTCCGTCAGGATAGTCAAATACGACGTGCTGGAAATCAATAGAGCCTTTAATTTCTCTAACCAGCACGGGTTTTTCAGGGTCTTTGACCATAATTTTTTCATCCAAAATGGCAAAGTAGCGCTCAATATCAACATAATCTTTCGCTATTTCGCGGAAGGTATAAAGCAATTCAAAAAACTGGAAATAAAATCCGGTAGTGAAACCGAAGACCATAACCATATCTCCTACGCCGATTTGCCCCATTGCAAGCTTTTTTATGGTTATTGCGAAAATAAACATGATTCCCAGATTGGAGAAGGTGCCCACCGTAATATCCATCAGACGGAAGCTGTTAGCGTAACTCCATATTTTTTTGAGCCAATCATTGAATTTGTTCTGCAGGCGCCTTTTTTCTTTCTTTTCCTGAGCGAAAAATTTCACGGTTTCGTAATTTATCATGTTGTCTGCGATAATACCGGAAATATCGTCCTCAGCCTTGTTAAAGGCTCTCCTTTTCCTGATGTTATTAATTATCAGCCGCCAGCTGAGTAAAGTATTGCCCGCAAAGACTATAAGCATTATCCATACAATGGATGGAGTCACCATATTAAAGAAGAAAAGGGTGACAGAATAACTGACCATGGTTTGAAGAACGTGAATATGGATTTGATGGAATAAGCTGTAAAAAGCTCCGTCACCCCTTTTAAAGATGCTGATAAGAGAACCCGTGCTTTTGTTTACGTGAAAAGCCAGGTCCAGATTCTGGATGTGCTTGAAAACCTCTATCCTGGCGTCCCGGGAAGCAGGCAGGAGGTCTCTGTCTCCCAGATAAATACTTAGGGTTTCCAATAGATTGGCAGCAATCCTTACGCCTACAAACAGCAAGATTAATTTCATCAGCATAGGATAATCCCCGGAGGGAGCATTATCTACGAGAAGTTTATAAAAATAGGGCGTCAGATTTTGGACTACTCCTGACAATATCAACACGAAAAGAAAGAGCAGAAAAGCCCCTTTGTATTTCCATAAAAATCCATAAAATTTTTTTATCATTCCTATCATAACTGATATATTATAAACTATTTTGTTAAATTATACATCTTACAGACTGGCTTCAAAAAGTTTTCAAAAAGATTCGGAGTTATATTGATAGATTTTATTATCTGTTAGAATATAAATAAGAGGTGTTTTTAATTAATCTTATGAAATTCAAAGTTTTAGCTACATATATGGAGAAACTGGAAAACACAAGTTCCAGAAACAGGATGATAGCAATGTTGGCTGATATTTTCAAGCTTGCTGGCGTTGAAGAGATAAAAAGCATATGCTACTTGATTTTGGGGCAGATATATCCTAATTACGTGGAAACTACCCTGGGTTTAGGAGGCAAAATGGTGCAGTCTGCCATTGCTCTGGCCGCCTCAAAAGAGGAGAAAGCGGTGGAAACTGCTGCCAAGGAGCTCGGAGATTTGGGTTTGGCAGCCGCCGCTGTCATAAAAACCCGCCGCAATACCTTCAAAAAATTCTTTAAACCCGAAGGTGAGCTTTCCGTGAAAGAAGTCCATCAAACCCTTAAAGGAATAGCTGAAGCCGGGGGAGAGGGCTCCCAGGAAGTAAAGAAAAAAACCCTGGCAGCTTTGCTGAGTGAGGGTAGTAAACTGGAAAGAAAATACATTGCCAGGCTGGCTGCCGGAGCTATGAGGCTGGGTTTGGGGGACATGACTATTCTGGATGCTCTCGCGGTCGGGTTTTTGAGTTCGAAAGAAAAAAAACCTGAATTGGAGAGAGCTTATAACGTCTGTTCCGACATCGGAGAAGTGGCTGAGGTTTTAATAAAGAGGGGATTGCCGGGAGTTAAGAAAATAAAGCTTTCGCTTAACAGACCTATAAAACCCATGCTGGCTCAGAGAGTTTCCAGGTTCTCTGAAATCAAGGAAAAAATCGGTTCAGAAAATATTTCCGTAGAAGAAAAATATGATGGAGAACGGATTCAGGCTCATAAAGCAGGGAAGAAGGTAGTACTTTTTTCCAGAAGGATGATTGACGTCACCAATCAATTTCCGGAGATCGTAGAAAACGTAAGAAAGAATATAAAGGCTGAGGAGGTGATACTGGACGGGGAAGCCGTAGCTTACGATTTTAGGGAAAAAACCTTTTCCCCCTTTCAGAAACTCATGAGGAGGAGAAGAAAATACGGAGTGCAGGAATTTTCCAAAAAAATACCGGTTAAATATATTGTTTTTGACTTAATATATTTAAACGGAAAAATATTATTAAAAGAAAATTATCCGTTCAGAAGGAAATTTTTGGAAAAGATTGTTAAGAAGTATAAATACCTGGATTTGGCCGGAAGAATGATAACCCCGGATTTGGAAGAAGCAGAAGAGTTTTTTCAGGACTGCCTTGAGCGGAAACTGGAAGGAATTGTTTGTAAATCATGTGCAGAAAATTCTTATTATCGGGCAGGAGCCAGGGAGTGGGCCTGGATAAAATGGAAGAAGGAATATGCATCCCGGCTTTCCGATACCTTAGACCTGGTGGTGGTGGGAGCTTATAAAGGCAGGGGGAGCAGGGCCGGAACCTACGGTTCTCTTTTATGTGCCGCTTACGACAAGGAGAAGGACGTTTTCCAGACGGTAACGAGATTAGGGGCAGGATTCTCAGAAGAAGATCTGGAGAGTATGATGAAAAGATTAAATGATTTCCGGGAGGATAGTAAGCCTGCCAGGGTGGAAGCCCTGAAAGAAGTAGAGCCTGATGTCTGGTTTGCTCCGGAAATGGTAGTAGAGGTTCTGGCAGCTGAAATTACCAGAAGCAGCGTCCACACCTGTGCCAGAGAATATGGAAAGGGGTTGGCGTTGAGATTTCCCAGGTTTAAGAGGTGGAGGTCGGAAAAAAATGCAGAACAAGCGACCCTTGTCCGGGAAATAAAAGATATGTACGAAGCGCAGGGGCGGTAGGAAAGCGGAAAAACCGCCTATTTATAATCTTTTAATGCCCTAAAATCCTTCTCCAGCAAAGGGGTCTTGCCGGGATTATACACGGCAACAGCCGGGTGAAAGAGAGGAATGATCTTGATTTTTCCATAAGATGATTCAGCCTTAAAGGTTTTGCCGTGAATCTTGGTGATAGGCCCAATCTCTTTTTCCAGGCCGAAATATTCCAGGATAAATCTCATAGAAAAACGGCCCAGGGGTACAATTACCTTAGGCTCGATGATTTCTATTTGCCTTATCAGAAAGGGCGAATAACATTCTATTTCTTCCGGATTGGGATCCCGATTCTGAGGCGGTCTGTCTTTCACTATGTTGGTTATATAAACGTCGGAACGGGGAAGGACTATAGACTCCAATAGTTTATCTAAAATTTTACCAGCCGCCCCGCAGAACGGGCGCCCCGTTTCTGCCTCTTTTCTACCCGGCGCTTCTCCTATAAACATTACCAGGGCGTGATGGCTGCCTTCTCCGATAACCGGATAATAATGATTTTTCTTCCGATATCGGTAAAGAGGGGAGTCCTTCAAATTCCATATCTCGTCGCGTATGCGCTTTAAATTTTGAAATCTCTGGTTTTTCATTATTCTAATGGCACACAGAAAAAACCGCCCAGAATATCCGGGATATTATTAGGCAGTTGGTTTGGATAAAATTACTTTTTTTTGGATTCAGAGAACTCCACATTAAGCATCTTTTTAAGCTTTTCCCCGAATTTTTCCAGGTTTAAGTCGGTTTTAAGAGTATATTCTTTTAATGGGTCCCTCATATGGATTCCCCGTTCCGATTTTTCCTTCCTGATTTTATCTATCTCTTCTATAAAGGATTCCATCTCCTTTAATTCAGGAGCACTCATCTGGAATCTTTCTGAAACTTCAGGCCATTTTTCCAGGTGGATGCTGCATGATTTTTCCTTTTCCAGGAAGACTCTATGATATATTTCCTCCGCAATAAAAGGCGTAATGGGTGCATAGAGTTTCAGTATGTTTAGCAGGCAGTGATATAAGGTGTATTTGACGGCTTCCTCGTCTGTCCGGTGCTTAATCATCTCCAGGTAGTAGTCGCAGAAATCGGCCCAGAAAAAGGTGTCTATACTTTTTCTGGCCTTGGCATATTCATATTTTTGGAAGTAATGAGTCACTTTCTTGACGGTGTGATTAAGCAGGTGCAATATCCATTTGTCTTCGGGCTCGAGTTTGTATTCTTTTCCTTCCTTCGGCTTGAAACTCGCGATGGAAGCAGTACAGAACCTGGAGGCGTTCCATATCTTAGTTACCAGATGCTTCCCCTTTTCTACCTCTTTTATACTGAACCTGTGGTTATAACCGAGCTTGGCTCCAGTGGCCCAATATCTTATGGCATCGGCGCCGTAATCGTTGAGCAGTTTGCCGGGGTCCACGTAGTTGCCTAATCTCTTGGAAATTTTTCTTCCTGTTTCATCAAGCCCGTGGCCGGAAATCATGACGTCTTCGAAGGGAAGCTTATTGAAATGGTAATAAGACTTTACCAGAGAATAAAAGAGCCAGGTGCGGATTATTTCAAAGGCCTGAGGCCTCAGGGAATTAGGAAAAACTTTCTTTCCTGTTTTTCCCCGCAATAGTTCCTTAATAATAAAGGGAGTGCAGGAAGAAGTGGCCCAGGTATCCATAACGTCTGTTTCCGGGATAAGTTTTTTTGAGGAGCATTTCGGGCATTTTTTGACTGGGGATTCTTTTTCCGTGGGATCGACTGGAAGGTCTCTTTCACGAGCCGTTAAGACAGCGCCGCATTTCTCGCAAAGCCAGACAGGGAAGGGAACCCCATAATACCTCTGCCGGGAAATGCACCAATCCCACCTAAGTCCTTCCACCCAGGTATCGTAGATATTCTTCATGAACTGGGGGTACCAGTGCAATTTTTCTCCCATTTTTAAGAGTTTATCTTTGATGTCCAGTATCTTAATGAACCATTGGGTGGTGAGTATAAATTCTACCGGGGTGTCGCATCTTTCGTGAACGTTGACTATGTGCTTGATATTATCCTGTTTTACGAGGAGGCCCTCTTTTTTAATATCGGA
>Ga0315536_1000922_pt1 | contig 14910 bp, 17 predicted proteins | sample SalMarSW160230MG_FD_203093 | JGI IMG/M metagenome (GOLD analysis project Ga0315536, IMG submission 203093) | Salt marsh sediment microbial communities from the Plum Island Ecosystem LTER, Massachusetts, United States - Salt Marsh Sediment SW1602-30 ... | reverse complement strand
GCCTGCTACCGAGAGCGTCAACGTGCTCGGGCCTCAGCCTCTCCCCCTTCTCTATGAAGTCAATTCCTTCCTGCTTGAGGTGGAGTAGTTCGAGCATTCCATCGTCAATCGTGTCCCTGACAGCAAGGCTTATCACGTCAACATCGTTCTTCTGGCCCCTCCTGTGAAGCCTCTTTATCATCTGGCTCTTTCTTCCCGGAACATACGGCTCGTCCAGCAAGACCATGACAGAACCCGCTGTCAGGGGTATCCCCTCGCTTGTTATATCAGTGCTTATGAGCCCCATCTTCAAGGGGTCCCTCTGGAATTCCCTGACTATTGAGCTTCTCCTTTTCCCTGTTATGTCCCCGTCAACCCTCAGGAAGTTATAATTTTCATACCGCTTTTGCAGCTTTTCCATGACCCCGCTCTTTAGCAGCGGGCTGTAAACAACTACCTTCCTCCCCTCTGAAACATACTTCTCCACTATCCCGTCAAGCTCTTTGTATTTCACCGAATCAATGGAGTCCAGCTTGCCTCTCAACTCCTCGGTTAGAATTGACCTGTCAACAAGCGAAGGGTCGGTGAGGGCTTTCCTCAGCTGCAGCAGCTTATATGCCCCCTCAAGCTCATCATTCTCGTATATAGCCTGGTATATCTCGTTCTGTTCCGGGCTGAGTTCAATATAACCCCTAATTCCCTCCGGATGAATATGGATTTTCGGAAGCTCTGCAATGTCCTTCATCTCTCTCTTGAGCCTTTTCCGCCCCAGAATTGCTTTTATTAGATAGGGCCTTTTCCAGAAGGCTTCTCTGACTACCTGGGGTGCCGTCTTCAGGACCCTGCCCGTCTTCTTATCAACAACGTCCTTGTACACATCACTTTCAAGCAGGGTAATCAGCATGAACGTGTCATCAAGGCTGTCGGGAATCGGAGTTCCTGACAATGCACACATGTATTCGGCCTGCGCTGCAATCCTTCGGATGTAATCGGTTCTGGCAGCTGCATGGTTCCTTACGTTATGGACCTCGTCAAGCACAACATACCTGAAACCCTCCTTAAGCATCCTCTCTCCAAGCACATCTCTTAAAGGCTTGCTTCCAAAGGCGGGATAGTTGACAATAACGAAATCAGCATCCTTCATTGCTTCAAGGGATTCCTCGTCATAATCATCGAGCTTCACGGCATTCTGTTCCCTCTCTGTGTATTCGTCTATTTTTTCCTGCCAGTGGTCCTTGATATCCGGTTGCGTAATTACAAGCGTCTTGAATTTTCCTCCGTATCTGTTCTCAAGTTCCAGTTTCCCTGCAACGGCCTGCGCAGTCTTTCCGACACCCATCTCGTCTGCTATCAGTATCCTCTTCTCGTCAAGGAGGAACTGGACCCCGCGAATCTGGTAGAAAGATGGGAAATCATCGAGATATTCCTCATCGACATCTTCGTTATAAGAATCAAGCTCGGGGTTTCTGACATAGGGTTTTATCCCGTCTATTCCATGTTCGTGCATCTGGCACAATTCTTTGGTAGATGCATACATATCTCTTTCAATCATCCTTCTTGTTTTATCAAGCATGCTCCTTCTGGGAGCACGGGCCGCTTCCTTTATCTCGTTCATATGGTCCTCGTTTGGTTAGTTAGTTAAGAAATAGTAAAAACATATATAAACGCTACTATAAAATAGTGATTTTCTATAGTTTATTGTGGTTGGCGAATTATTCTATAAGCTAAAAGGGGAAGGAAAATCTGAGCGGCCGCGGACCTTGATGTTTCCTAACACCGAGTGTTTGTAGGTCACTCCACCCTAAACACTTTGTCGCCTTCCCTCACCTTATCGCTGACCTTCACTCCAATGGACTGGCCCTTCTTGGCTTCTGCCACGTCCTTCCTGTCTATCTGCATGGAGTCAAGGGCCTGCTCGAAGTTGGTGGTGCTTCCCTCGAAAGAGACCTTTGTCCCCTTCTTTATGTTCACCGAAAGCTTGACGACTGCAACGTTTATGTTGCCGAAGTAGTGGGTCACCTCTCCTATGATTTTCTTTGCCATGTTGAGAAATTGGAGGAAGGGAATAAAAACCTATCCCCGCCTGAAATTATTTATTCCTCCTTTACAACTTACTCCCATGGGAGTGAGCATAACAGAGCTTGTGGAACCGAGGCAGATAGAGCTGGAATCCCTCTGCGGGAAGACCATAGCGATAGACGCATACAACATGATGTACCAGTTCCTGTCCTCTATCAGGGACAGGATGACAGGAGAGCCTCTGAGGGACTCAAAGGGAAGGATAACCTCCCACCTCTCAGGTTTGTTCTACCGCACGGCAAGGATGATTGAAGTTGGAATCCTTCCCGTTTATGTCTTTGATGGTAAGCCGCCTGACTTCAAGGACGAGACCATCGCGCAGAGGAGGGAAATCAAGGAAGTGGCGAGGGAGAAATGGAAGGAGGCCCTCAAGGCAGGCGACGCGGAAGCTGTCCGCCGCTACTCGATGGCGTCATCAAAGCTCACCAGTGACATGGTAGTTGAGGCAAAGAACCTCTTGTCTTTGATGGGCGTCAGCTCTGTCCAGGCCCCCTCAGAGGGAGAGGCCCAGGCAACCCACCTACTCAGGCAGGGAAAGGTCTGGGCAGTAGGGAGCCAGGACTGGGACTCCCTGCTCTTCGGCGCGGACAGGCTCGTCAAGAACCTGGGGATAACCGGGAAGAGGAAGCTCCCAAGGAAGGAGTCCTACATTACCGTTAAGCCCGAACTGATAGAGCTCAGCCAGGTCCTCTCGGCCCTCGGGATAAGCAGGGAGCAGCTCATAATCATGGGAATCCTGATAGGAACGGACTACAACATGGGTGGAGTGAAAGGACTCGGCCCCAAGAAGGCCCTTCAGCTGGTGAAGGAGCAGAAGACCCTGGACGCTGTCATGAAACAGATAGAGTGGGAATTCAGGACCCCTCCACAGAAGATATTCGATTTCTTCATGAACCCTCCTGCAGAGAACCTGGAGATAAGGCAGGAGAAGCTGGACGCAACAGAGCTCGAGAGGATGCTCATAGAGGAGCACGACTTCTCCAAGGAGAGGATTGACTCCAGCATAAGGAAGCTCAGGGACTGCCAGGAGAAGGGGAAGCAGACCGGCCTTGGAAGCTTCATGTAAGGAATTTAGCCTCAAAAACCTCCATTTCACGCCTGTTTCACGCCTGATTTACCCCTCCATTTATATATCACGCCTACAAATATCAATAAATTTGCTCCCGAGGGGGGTTTTCGTTATCGGAAACCGAGCGATTTAATCTGCTAGGTTTACGAGACGTGCCTGAAAGAGATTCCAGCAATTGGCGTCTGTGCAGGGCACGCGATTTTAAGGAGGTTTTACGAATGACAGAAGCATATTGTGTGAAGTGCAGGAAAAAGGTCCAGATGAAGGATGAGCAGGCAGTGACCATGAAGAACGGAAAGAAGGCAAAGAAGGGTCTCTGCCCAAGCTGCGGAACAAAGGTCTTCAGAATAGGCGGATAAGCCAAGCAATGTTTTTGAACGGGCAGAAATGCCCACCCCATTTTATTCAAGGCTAGTCATACCATTATACTAAAAATAAAATTATGGCGCAATAATCAATCGCCATAACAACCCATGGAACAGGAAAGCCTTTTCATATGTGGGTCCAACGATATAATTGTTTCAGGCATAGACCAGATAGCCCCAGAACCTACAGTTTGTTTAATCCTTTCCGAATCATACCCAACCTTCTCATTCTTCTCCTGCTTTTCTATTGTACCATCATATCCTTCAGCCATATTATCACCCACCTTATCACCGAACAGTGACAATTATATGTCACTTATAAGTAGTAACACTTCAGTATTTAAATACCTTTCGGTGGTGAAAACAAGGGCGATTTGTGCCGGTTCCGATAGAAAATAACCCTCTTACTTGACAACACAGCCCTTTCAATCCAACAACAGGAGCACATGCTTCCGTTTTTGGTTGAGCTTTTTGTCAATAATTATTATTCGTTGCGGTTACCTGCCTTGTGGTTACCTGGCGGATTTTTTAACTGTAAAAAGGTCACTTGAAACCAATACCAGCGTAAGCAACGACCTCCCCAAGGTCTCCTGTAATCTTACCGGAATCCGTGTAGTCAATGAGCTCTGCCTTCCATCCAAGTTCCCTTGCAGCTGAAATAAGGACGGCTATCGGAGCGTATCCACAAACTGAGCCGTCATGTGAAAGAGAGCGGAACAGCTTCCTGGTGTCAAGCCTCTTTATCGCTTCTATCGCCTCCATATCCCTCTTCCTCGCTGCCTCGGCGCTTATGAAATGAGAGAAGTCAGAGCTCGCAACAATCCTGACCTCACTGTTGTTCTTTACTATCCCTGCAATAATCCTTCCAAGGCTGTCAAGCCTCTTCATGAAGGAATCACCATACCCGTAGGAGAGTATGGTGATAGGAACGAATGATATCTTCCCGAAGAAGTGCTGGAGGAAAGGAAGAATGACCTCTATGGAGTGCTCCTGCCCATGGGCAACCTCATCAGGTTCAGCCCCGTCGAATTTCATTATTGCCTCGGAAAGTTCATGGTCAACAGGAACCATTCCCAGCGGGGTCTCCCATGAGCCTGATGAGTAGACGGCAAAATTAGCGCCCAGCCCCGTATGGTTGGGCCCGAGAACGATGAACCTCTTCCCGGGCTTCATTGAGCCAATCGCCTTGGCCGCGACCCTCCCCGAATAAACATAACCGGCATGCGGGGAGACGCATCCCAAGAAGCCCTTGTCTGACACTCCTTTGGACATTTCCTTAAGGCTTTTGGTCAGGTTCTCCTTATCCCAGTCATAAAAACTGCCCGCAGCAACCGCACCGCGCTCCATAATAAATAGTTGCTGCCATATCTTAAAAAGGAGGAATCGGGGTCCCCGGGGACCCCAAGCAAACTTAATCTCAGCCAACGTATGTCAGCTCGTCCTCGCCCTTCTCTGACTTCTTCACCACCCTCTCTGCCTTGAGGGTGTCCGAAATCTTCTCGTAGAACCTCACCATGTTCTCGTTTATCGATGGCTTGCTGTTCTTCATGGATTCCGTGAGGTCGGTCTTCGTCACGCTCTTTGCCTTGAAGTTCTTCCTCAGGGCGTTGAGGGCGGCTTCCCTCACCATCGCTTCAAGGTCAGCGCCCGAGTACCCGTCCGTTTCCTTCGCGAGCCTGGCGAGAATCTTCTCCTTATGCGCATCAATCTTCCTGCTGAGCTCCTTCTTCCTGCTCTCGCTCTTCTCCTTTTGCAGCTTCTCCATGAGCTCTGCCGTTCCCTCGAGCGGCATGCTCTTCGTGTGTATCTTCAGTATCTCCAGCCTTGCCTTCTCGTCCGGAGCGCCGACCAAGACCTGCCTGTCAAACCTTCCCGGCCTCAGGACCGCCTGGTCCAGCATGTCAGGTCTGTTGGTAGCGGCTATCACCACGACATTGTGAAGCTCCTCGAGTCCTGACATCTCTGTCAGTATCTGGGAAACGATGTTCTCGTGGACCCTCGTTCCCACCTCCAGGCCTCTCCGCGGGGCAATGGAATCCATCTCGTCAAGGAAGATTATCGTGGGAGCTACCTGCTTAGCCCTCTTGAATATCTCCCTTATGTGCTTCTCTGACTCACCGACCCACTTGCTCATTATCTCAGGCCCCTTTATGGATATGAAGTTCGCCCCTGACTCGTTGGCGACCGCCTTGGCGAGCATGGTCTTCCCTGTCCCCGGAGGCCCATACAGCAGGACGCCGGTCGGAGGCCGGATTCCCATCCTGGTGAACGCCTCAGGATTCTTCAGCGGCCACTCGACCACCTCCTTCAGGCTCTGCTTGACAGATTCCAGCCCGCCAACGTCATTCCATGTGACCTTGGGTATCTCCACCATGACCTCCCTCATCGCAGAGGGCTCGACCACCTTGAGCGCTTCCTGGAAGTCCTCCTTGGTCACCCTCAGGTCCTCGAGAATCTTGACCGGAATCTCCTCATGCTCCTTCCAGGATATCTCAGGGAGGTTCCTCCTGAGAGCGAGCATCGCTGCCTCCTTGGCGAGGGCAGATATGTCAGCTCCCACGAACCCGTAGGTAACGGAAGCCAGCCATTCCTTGTCAACGTCCTCTGCCATCGGCATGTTCCTTGTGTGTATGTCCAGCATCTCCCTGCGTCCCCTCTGGTCAGGGACGCCTATCTCAATCTCCCTGTCAAACCTTCCAGGTCTCCTGAGGGCAGGGTCTATCGCGTTATGCCTGTTGGTTGCCGCAATCACGATTACCTTGCCCCTCGATTTCAGGCCGTCCATCAGGGTAAGAATCTGTGACACAACCCTCCTTTCAACCTCTCCCGAAACGTCCTCCCTCTTGGGAGCAATCGCGTCTATCTCGTCAAAGAATATTATCGACGGAGCGTTCTTCTCCGCGTCATCGAAGACCTTCCTGAGGTTCTCCTCTGACTGGCCATACCACTTGCTCATTATCTCTGGCCCGTTTATCACGGTGAAGTTCGCACCTGACTCGTTGGCGACCGCCCTCGCAAGCAGGGTCTTGCCAGAACCTGGCGGCCCGTAGAGAAGAATCCCTTTCGGCGGCTCTATCCCGAGCCTCGTGAAAAGCTCCGGATGCCTGAGCGGGAGCTCTATCATCTCCCTGACCTTCTTTATCGCGTCGTGCAGCCCACCGATATCCTCGTACGTTATCGTAGGGATGAATCTGTCCTCTATGTCAACCGCTTCTGGCTTTATCTCAACGTCCGTAGCGTCCGTTATCCTTACCGGGCCCTCCGGGGTGGTTGATACCACCATCAGCTTCGTCTCCCCTGGTATGGGGGTGAAGAACATATCCTCGAGATTCATGCCGAAGAAATCCTCGAATGGCGAGTTGCTCCTCTGCTTCACGACAGGGAACGGGGTGATTATGTCCTTCTTCGTGACAGGCCTCATGTACAGGTTCTTCTTCATGAGGTCAGGATTCACCTGGAGGATTATCCCCTTCTGCGCAGGGGCAAGGACCACCCTCTTCGCGTCCTTGATCTCTGCCCTGGAGACCTTCACGGTCTCTCCTACACCTATGTCAGTGTTCCTCCTGGTCAGGCCGTCCATCCTTATTACGTTGAGCCCCACGTCAGCGGGATAAGCCCTCACGGCTATGGCAGCGCTCTCCTCCTTTCCCCTGATGGAAACCACGTCACCTTCCTTTACACCGAGCCTGCTCATGGTCTTGGTGTCAATCCTCACTATTCCTCTCCCGAACTCTTCCCTGTTGGTGAGCTCACCCACCTTAAGGTTTACCGACTCTGTCATCTCAATCACCCCATCTTTAATCTTTGTCATATGCATACTGTGCGACTATCCAATGCCGAACACCCTCCGGGGTCCGGCCGTTTATCTTTAATCTTTGTCATATGCATACTGTGCGACTGTGAAATACTGCTTAATCATCATTATATTTTCTCTGGTTGACTATGCAGTATTATTATCATGATTCTTTTTATTCTTCCCTCCTGTGCCTCCTCTCGACCCTGAGTATTATGGAATGGCGCGTCCTTATCACGTCCAGCTCTGGCTCGTCCCTTATGGTCTGGATTATCTTGACATACCTCTTCACTGTAACGTTATGGAGGCCGGTCTTCTTCGCAATCTGATTGATGGACATTGCCTGCCTCTCCTTCTCGAGTATCTTGAACATCTGCTCGATTATTTCCAGCGGGTCGCGCCTCATCGTTTCGCCTTCCTATCCTATATACCCCGTTTCTTCCCTGTCAAACCCGTCAACGAAGGTTATCTCAGGCTCTCCAGGAAGCTCAGGACCTTCATGGTTTATTATCTCCTTTGCCACCTCGTTGAAGTTCCTCGATATCCTCGTGACAGCATGCTTCTCCCCGAACGCCTCGCTGCATATAGCATAAGTAAGCTTCTTCGCTCTCACCTCGTCAAGTACCCCCAGCGTGTGGAGGTATTCATGGAGCAGGACAGAGAACGCATAGGGCTTGAACATCTCGGGCCTTATCCTCGATATCCTCTTGAGCACCGAGCTGTTGAGTATTATCGCGTTGGAGCCCGCCTGGTGAAATCCTCCTATGAATCCCTGCTGCGCAATCCCCATGTCAGACAAGCCCAACATGAGCCCGGCCCTCTCGTTGTTAAGAGTCATCCTTACCGCATCCTTGACTATCCCGAACAGCTCATCCACCTTCTCTGCCTTCTCGAACTTCTCTGTAAACTCCTTCTTAGACATCACTTCGCCCTCCAATTGTTTAAGGAGCCGGCTTTGTTCATCCAGTACAAGCCGGCAGTCTAACATCCCCTTGAATCTAGAGCCGCACCCAAGGGGCACGGCCATTAATACAATGAAATATATAGACCTTCTAGTTTAAATACTTTTCGGTTATAATGCCATATTCTATACATTATAGTGTATAAATACACTCAGAAAAGTGGAGAAAGGGTTCTGTTGCGATGCGGGGCTTTTCCCAAAACTGCTATCATGCTAACCAAAAGTAATCAAATCGTATGAGTATGATTGGTTAACAGCCAATTATATGAGGGAAAGAGCAAATGATTTCCGCCATAGGAGAAACATTTTACCTAAATTTAGAATTTTTATTTCCAATTATCTTCTGATTCATTTTATTCCACATTAAGAGAGGCAAAATTTTCTGTATTTCTTCTGTTGTATATTTATGGCTATTCCATTTATATTCATCTATAAAATCACTATAAACCTTCTGGGAGGCATCATATGCTTCTTTGGCAGTCCTTCCTTTTAGCAATTCTTCTGGAACTATGAGCGCACTTCTCATTTGCGGGGTAGCGAATCTATCTTTTAATGGTTTAGTAGTAGTAGCCCCATCCAACCAAAAAACAAAAACATCATCATAGCCAATAAATACATCAGCTTTTGAATTTCTACCTAATTTACTGCTTGAAGAACAGGTGAATGAATGAACAATTCTGGAATCCAATAGATTATCATTATTCCCTAGTTTTATTATCACTTCATCATTGTGTCCACATATACAGTCATCTGCACCATGTCCATTAAATATCAAAAATCTCGGATTTTCCTTTTTGATTGTATATGAAACATGACTTTCATTTACCCGGTAATTAGATATTATTTTATGACTTAAAGAATTTCTATTTATTATAGGAATTAGTGTGTTTTTATTCCATTCAGAAACACAATGTGTTGTAGCATCGTAATCAGGCAATGTCAATAATATAGACATTATAAATCACTTTTTTAAAGACCTTAAATAATTCATGTAAATGTTAACCACTTTTTCTCCAACACTGTCATTTTCCCTTATATGTTTAATTAAATCATCTCTGCTTAATGGTCTTACACTCATACCTATTGATAATAAACCATTATCTGGTAGAGATTTTAACAATTCAATTACAGTTTCTCTCTCTATTTTTGATGGCATATGAATCATATTATTTTTAGTTTTTTAAGTATTATGTATATTTTCTTACCTTTTTCGGTATTGTTTGATAATTCATGATATGCAACTTCCCATGTTATAGGTTCACCATCAAGTGATAAAACAATTTGTTTTCTTATATGTGGCGGAAGGTTTGAGTATACCCGAAAAAAGTCATCGTATGGCATATAAATACCCTACATGTTTAATATGGTGGCTTATAATATAAATTAGTTTTTATCACTAATCACTTTTTCGCCTCAACATAGATAATCATTTCGCTTCTCTTGGCTTCAAGCTTCCAGGAATCTGTCTGTTACTCCTCGGCTTGCGACTGAACAAATATGACCGAGTCTCTGGCGTCTGTAAGCCGAGAAATATAAGCGGGGGTCGCCCCCCAAAAAGGTTGGAGAGGTTTACCTTAGCTTCTTTGTCCTCTCGATTCCTACCTTCTTGACAACGGGCTTCCATACCTGAGACGGAAGCCATGACACCTTGCTGGATGCAGGGACTGAAACCTTCTTCCTTGAACCCTTGAATACGTGAACTGTGTAGGTCCTGTCCTTGTTCCTTCTTCCCCTCTCCCTTAGTCGGATGTCAGCATAGCCCCTTGTTGCAGCCTTCAGAGCTGCCTGTCGCGGCTGTCGTCCGGTGAAGGTAGCTACTTCCTTGCCGCTCTTGATAAGCTTGTAATACTTCTTTGAAGCGGCCCTTCTTTTTGCCATTTAATCACCTCAATAGTACGCATTATATTGGTTTGCTATATTGTTAACGAACTTCCTTATAAATGTATCGCATGATATCGGTTTATTGTCGATTTTTTCCTCCTCTCCAATGACAACTCTGCAAGCTATTGGTTTTGAAAACCCTCCCTCAACCCCCCGGGAAGGTTTTAAGGAAGCAATCCCATAGATAATAGATATGTTTCTCATAGCAAGGCCCCTGGAATTCGAGTCAAGGAGGCCAATCGTATTCCTAAATTCAGATGACGCTGACGAGCTGGGCCTCAAGCCCATGGACAGGATAGAGCTGGTCTTCAGGGACACCGTGGAAGTCGGGATAATAAACATAGCAGAGCACTTCATCCAGAGGGGTGAGATAGGCCTGTTCAGAATCCTTCAGGAGAAGCTCAACGTCAGGATGGGCGAGAAGATAAAGGTAAAGCCCACGCTCCCGCCCGATTCCATAGTCGCAATCAAGAGGAAGATAGCAGGAAAAACCCTCTCACATAATGAGATAAAAAACATAATCAATGATGTTGTCAAGAGCCGTTTATCTGACATAGAGATGACAGCCTTCGTGGTCGGCCTTCATAACCACGGCATGACGATGTCAGAGGCCGCATCTCTCTCGAAGACGATGGCATCCACGGGGGTAGGCCTGAACTTGGGCAAGAAGGCAGTGTACGACAAGCACAGCATCGGTGGCGTCCCAGGCGACAAGACCTCGATGCTCCTCGTCCCAACTGTCTCTCTCGCCGGACTGACGATACCCAAGACCTCCTCCCGCGCGATAACCTCACCTGCAGGAACGGCAGACAGGGTCGAGTGCCTCTGTCCCGTGAACCTGAGCATAGACGAGATAAAGAAGGCCATATCAAGGGAGAACGGATGCCTGGTGTGGGGAGGTGCGCTCGACCTGGCGCCTGCTGATGATGCTTTCATAAAGATAGAGTATCCCCTTTCCCTTGACCCCCTGTTGCTTCCCTCGATAATGTCAAAGAAAAAGGCGGTCAACGCTAAATACCTGGTAGTTGACATACCGACAGGGAGGGGTGTCAAGTTCAAGACCATCGCGGATGCAGAGGAGCTCGGAATGAAGTTCATAGAGCTCGGAAGGAAGTTGGGCATAAAGGTGGAGTGCTCATCAACCTTTGCAGAGCAGCCAATCGGATATGCGGTCGGCCCTGCCCTCGAGGCCAGGGAGGCCCTGAAAATAGCTGACACTGGCAGGGGGCCTGATGACCTCATAAACAAGGTGGCCCACCTCGCAGGAGTGTTGTTCGAGTTCAGGGGATTTCCCAATCCCGAGAAGAAGGCAATGAAGATTATAAGGTCTGGCAGGGCAGGAAAGAAGCTCAGGGCTATAATGGCTGCCCAGGGTGGGAACCCCAAGCTCAGGATTGAGGACATACCAATAGGGACACACAGCGTCAAGGTGAAGTCAACGAAGACAGGAAAGGTGTGGTGGATAGACAACGTAGCAGTCATCCAGGTTGCCAGGGCAGCCGGCGCTCCCTTTGACAAGGGGGCAGGACTCGTCATGCACAAGAAGCTCAACGAGCCCGTGAACAAGGGCGACGTGATATTCGAGGTCTATTCAGAGCATCTCTACAAGCTGAATAGGGCGCTGGAAACCGTCAAATGCATGGACGTCATGTGCGTTGGAAAGAAATACGACATGGTCCTGGCAGACATACCAGAGGACGATGAGGAAGAGAGATACTTCATCCTCGAGAGGTAATCCCCCTTTCGGCAAAAATTATTTAAGCCTTTCTGGGTCAGTTCACCCAGAACCCCTATGGAATAATCACCCTATTTAAAACTTTTTCGTTACATAAAGTTATGGGAAAGGATTATTTGGCAGAAGAAGCAGATGTAGAAGCCGTTATAAAAAAACTGGATTTATATGCTGCCGGAATTAAGGACAGTACTGGGATTGATCCCGACCTGGATAAACTTTTTATTGATGTGACAACCGATTATAGATTCTTGTTCATATTGCAAAAAGAGTGCGCTCGGGAAGAAGTAATACAGAAACAAAAACAAGAGATTCTTGACAAATTGCAAGAGATTGGAACATACGTCAGTGATGCAGAATCTGAAGTATATTTGGAAGAGTTGAAAAAGGAAATGACCAATTCAATGAGTTCTCAGGGGACTCCTCCCAAAGAATAAAGATTTCAAGGACTCTGCCCTCCCAAGGTTCACTGGCTTCCTGTGAAAGTATTTATATTACCTCAGCCAATAATAAAGTAATGAAAAACCAGCTGAGGGCGTTCGGTGTCATCGTCGTCCTGATAGTGCTGGTTATGATGCTGTCCGTTATTTCTGTGAAGCTGACCGCAATGGTCATAGGCACCTGAAAAAGTTATTGGCTTTAAATGAAAAATGAGAGTATATTACCATAGAACAGCGTGAAAAGGATCGTTATAACGAATACCGGAGCGAACCTGACGCCCTCTTTTATCCAGACCGGTTTTCCCTTCTTCCTGATTTCCTGGGCTTCCTTTTCTGTGATGCCCCTCCATTTTCCCTCGAAGAGGACGTCACCGACCCTTATTTTGGCTGCGGGAATCCTTCTCTTGAAGAGGTTTGCCTCGACGAACCTGCCGTACCTCATGAACACAATCACAGAGAAGAGCAGCAGGGGCGACAGGATGACCGGGAGGAAAACACCGACCGGTATTGTGTAGTATGACGTTGCAAAGATGATGATGGCTGCGCAGGCCACCGCAAAGCCGCCGGTCATGTACACTATCCTCCTTAAGTCTCCTTTCATCTCCCCGATGAACTTGCTCGAGGTGTCCGGTGACCTGATGCCGAGGGAAATGGAGTAGATAAGGAGGTAGAAGAACGCTATGAAGAAGAAGTTGAAGAGTATGGCCGCAGGAAAGGGAATGAATGATGCGTATGCAAACCCCGCAGCGTCAGGGAACGCAAATCCCAGTGAGCCCAGGAGCCATGCGTCTCCGTCTCCCCACTGCCTGCTGTAATAAAGCCCCATCCCGAACCCCAGGAACAGTATCCCTATGAGCGCGGAGTTCAGGATGTATGAAAAATCCCCGCTCAGGAAGGACATGATGCCCCTCAGGCCAAGGGATACGATTATTATCGAATAGGGAAGCCAGTCAGGAAACTCCGTAGTCCTGATGTCCCAGTACGCTGCCATGAAGAAAAGAAAGCTTGTTGACCCCAGGAGGATCAGCGAGAGAACGTCCATGAATACTTATTGTCCCCGCCTTCTTTTAAAAACACCCTTTTACGGCATGAGACACGCCAAAATCAGCATCTCAGACGTCATAAACGATGATGAGATGTCTCATGTCCATGAGACATGAGCGTGTACGGAAAAAACGAATGTAAATTCTACCTGTTGCTTACTTGTGCCCTTTGGGTATCAGCTTGCGACTGAACCAATTTAAGCAAGTTGTTAACGTCCGTAAGCTGATTTAAAAACCATACCGTTAAATATCTAGCATGGCAAAGAAAGCCAGGCCATCTTCAAGGTCTGCCTCAAGGAAACCCGGAGTGAAGGACAGGAGGGTTGAGCACTTCTCAGAGGAGGTCGAAGCCATAGGGAAGAAAATCGAGATGAAGGGCGATGAATGGGACAGCTGGTTCCACAGGACCTTCGGCATAATCGGCCCCTTCATATCGAGCGTCTTCGGCCTGCTTCTCTTATCCCTCGCTTCATGGGCAATAACCCTCATGAGCGCGCACGTGATGAGCTCTTTCCTTACGAGCGTTAACGCTTTCATTCTAACCAACCTGGGGCTCTTCTTCCTGATATTCATGTTCTTCTCCTACTCGTCTTACTTCTCCAGGGCCTCGCCCAGGGGGTATCCCCTTTTCTGGCCATTCGTCATAGCAGGGGGAGTGACAGTAGGATTCTGGATTGCGGGCAACGCGATAAGCATAGCCAACCTCTCCCTGGGGATTCAGATGCTCTCCACCATCGTTTTCTATATCGAGAACAGCTTCTGGTGGATATTCGGATTCACCCTGCTCTTCGGTTACGTCCTGGTGGCAGCAAGGAAGGCAACAGGATGCTGCGGACCCGCACCTGCCATTCCCGCCAGAAGGTTGCCAGCACGCAGGGTCCCATACAGCAAGGCCAGGCTCTACAGGTCAGGCAGGGACAGGATACTTGGCGGCGTCTGCGGGGGGATAGCAGAATACCTCGGAGTGGACCCGGTCCTCATAAGGCTGCTCTGGGTCATAGGCTCCATCGCATGGGGCTTCGGCATCATCGCCTACCTGATTGCCTGGATAATAATCCCCAGGAACCCGGTCCAGAAATGGGCTTAGCTTTTCCGTACACGCTTTTGGCGGAGTTAACAACAATCTTACCAGTAAAAGGGTGTTATGGGACCGCCGAGATTCCCAACCCTTTTCTTTAAAAAAAGGGTGTTTGAACTCGGGTCGGAAGCTCTCCCGAATCCCGTTTTTCCTTTCGGAAGCGTCAGCTCCTTTTTCCGCGGACGCTTTTTCTTGAAAAAAGGGTCCTCCCGAAGCTCCAATGCTGCCAAACTACACCACGGTCCCATTGGGTTAATAATACCGAATTGCTATAAATAGTTACTTGCTTCCCTCGACCTCTTCCAGAATTGCTTCCCTTGACTTCACCTTCTTCTTCTCGGTCTCTTTTTCCACTGCTTCCTCTATCTTCTCCTGCTTGTCCTTTACAGGCTCATCCTTTATCCCCCTACCCAGAAGCTTCCCAGCTATGGTGCTGAAGAGGACAGATAGAAGTATCACCATGAATATGATGTTGATGACCTGGCTCGCT
>Ga0315536_1000918_pt1 | contig 14929 bp, 10 predicted proteins | sample SalMarSW160230MG_FD_203093 | JGI IMG/M metagenome (GOLD analysis project Ga0315536, IMG submission 203093) | Salt marsh sediment microbial communities from the Plum Island Ecosystem LTER, Massachusetts, United States - Salt Marsh Sediment SW1602-30 ... | reverse complement strand
TGCATAAATATCTAAGTACTTCAATCTTCAAGATAATTATCTTACTATATTTTGCTATCATTGTTGTTGTTTCCGTCTGGATGACATTTACAGTAGTAAAACCGGCAAGCGACGATTTTGTAAACGGGTTTCAGAAAACATACAGAGAAGTTGCATCGATAATAAAAGAGAATTCCGGCTTGCAAGTTGCCAGTGTTGCTTTATCAGATGTAGGAATGATCGGATGTTACTCCGGTGCAAGAGTTTATGATCTCGCTGGTTTGGTTGATAAAACAAGATTCGATTATAAAGACAACCGTGAATATTTAGATACAAAAAAACCGGAATTCCTTGTACTAAGAGAAGAACTTAAGCTTAACGATGTTCTTCCGAATAACGTCAAAACTCAAATTCTGTTCAGGAAAAAAATTGCTGGTTTTGGAATCAACCATTCAAATCCAAGAACCGTTACGCTTTATAAGTTAATCTGGCTGAAATAAAAAAGGCTGCCTCAATCTATGTGGCAGCCTCGTGATCTATAAGGTTACTATTTATGTCTACACATCATAGTACAATGCAAATTCATAAGGATGCGGTTGTAATGCCATAGGTTTAATTTCTTTATCGATTTTGTAGTTTATCCATGTTTCAACTACATCTTCGGTAAATACGTCGCCTTTCAACAGGTATTCATGATCATCAGCTAAAGCTTTGATTGCTTCATTCAGACTACCAGGTGTAGATGGAACATTTTTCAGTTCTTCGGGATCCATATCATAAATATCTTTATCTAAAGGATCACCGGGATCGATCCTGTTTATTACTCCATCCAGACCAGCCATCATCATTGCAGAAAAAGCGAGATAAGGATTAGAAGATGGATCAGGACATCTGAATTCTATACGTTTCGCTTTAGGACTTGCTGAATACATTGGAATTCGAACTGCAGCACTTCTGTTCCTTTGTGAATAAGCTAAGTTAACCGGTGCTTCAAATCCCGGAACTAATCTCTTATAAGAGTTTGTTGTTGGATTTGTAAATGCAAGTAACGATGCAGCATGTTTCAAAATTCCACCGATAAAATAAAGTGCAAGCTCACTTAAGCCGGCATAACCTGAACCGGCAAACAACGGTTTGCCTTTTTTCCACAAGCTCGTATGAACGTGCATACCGCTTCCGTTATCGCCCTGGATTGGTTTAGGCATGTAGGTGACAGTTTTGTTATTTCTCTTCGCAGTATTCTTTACAATATATTTAAACATCAGCAGTTGATCGGCAGCCCTTATCAAAGGTTCAAATCTTAAATCTATTTCACATTGTCCACCGCTTGCTACTTCGTGATGTTGTGCTTCAACATTGATTCCGCATTCTATAAGGTTGGTTACCATTTCATTTCTCAGATCCGTTAAAGAGTCTGTAGGTGGTACAGGAAAATATCCCTCTTTGTATCTTGGTTTATATCCAAGGTTAGGATTTTCTTCTCTACCGCTGTTCCATCTTCCTTCAACTGAATCAACCTTATAAAAAGTATGGTTTGGCTGTGAATCAAAACGAACATCATCAAAAACAAAAAACTCGGCTTCTGGCCCGAAGAAAACTGTATCTGCAATTCCGGTAGTTTTCAGATAATCTGTTGCTTTTTGAGTAATGTTTCTTGGGCAGCGTGTATATCTTTCCTTTGTAGCAGGTTCGTAAACATCACAAATCAAGCTAAGCGTTGGCGCTTCAATAAACGGATCGAGAAACATTGTTGAAGCATCCGGTATTATAAGCATATCGCTTTCGTTTATCGCTTTCCATCCGCGAATTGATGATCCGTCAAAACCGAATCCATCAACAAATGAATCCTTACTAAATTGACTAACCGGAACTGTGAAATGCTGCCATTGACCGGGAAAATCCATGAACTTTAAATCAATGAACTGAATTTTTTTACTTTTAATAAAATTCAGGACGTTGTTTTCGGGAGTTTCAGTTTTTGCCATTTTATATCCTTTATTTTTTGTTGATTAAATGCTTATTGCTGTTGTTTCTTTAATTGTAGAAAGAACAAAATTTGTTTTTGTTGATGTTACCCCGGGCCAAGATTGAATTATGGTTAATAGCTTTTCAAGTGCTGCAGTATTCTTTACAACTACTTTTAATAAGTGTGACCCGTCACCTAAAACTGAATGACATTCCAGAATCTGCGGCATTTTATCAACCTTTACAATAAGATCTTTATAATGTTTGGATGATTCCATCAATACCTGTATGTACGCAGTGATGTCCAACCCAAACGAATGCTTATTAACCTTTGCATAATATCCTTCAATTATTCCCTGCTCTTCAAGCTTTTTAAGTCTTTCACTAACCGAGGGAACTGAAAGACCCACAATTTCTGCAAGCACATTTCTCTTTGTTCTGCCCTGTTGCTGCAATACATTAAGAATTTTTACGTCAATATCGTCAAGCATAATTTGCCTAATTAATTAAGGTGGAATTTAAAATTATCGCAAAAATAAAAATTAAATTGATTCAATACAACTATTAATTAAGAAAATTGGGGGTTTTTATGAAATAAAGAAGGGCTTGTCTTCTGATTCCCTGTTTTATTTAGGAAATGACAATAATCGTGCTAATTTAAGAAATTTGATCAAAAGGATATCAAAACTACTCCCTCGATTCCTTTTATTTCTTTCCTTTTCGCAATTTGTCCTTTTCTTTTTTTCTATTATAGACTGTCTTCGATTGTTCGATCTTTGGTGGTTTCTTAGGCAGAGGAATCCGTTTCTTTTTCTTTTCTACCTTTATTTTATCCCTTTCAGCCACGATCAACTAAAAAATTGCGTAGATGAAAGGCGCTAATGCTGATCCCTGGGTTAAGATAATGAGACCGCCAAGAAGCAGGAGAAATATAATTATAGGTGCAAGCCACCATTTTTTTCTTACCCTGAGAAATTGCCAGAGTTCGGAAAGTATAGAAATTTTGCTCATAATATCCTCTTAAAATTGTCTTTCATAATCAATTAATTCTTTAGTTATCTTGTCCCTTTTTTCCCAATAGGTTTTAGCATTTTTATCAATACGTAATTTTAAAAAATCCTTACCGGAAATGCGAAGAAAAAATCCAAGAGGCATAAGAACAATATAAAATAATAAAATTAAAATTACCCTGGAACTAAACCAACCTAAAATTACCGCTAATATCATCCAGATTTTATTTAAAGGTTTTAAAATAGCGGGATAAATGATTCCGAAGAAAACCAATAAAAATCCAATTGCTCCAAAATAAATGAAAGAAGATTTATCCGATAAAAATAACATTACACCAATAGTCAGAAGCACTGAACCAACTGTAATTCCAAATTTGCGAAGTGTTTTTTTATCTTCTTCAATATTTTTTATTTCTTCAAGTAGCATAGTTATCTGTTTAATCTAAGACAAATTCTTTTTTCCACTTGGTATCATCTTCGATTGGTCTTTGTTCTTTTTTATCGAATAAATAATTCCCCATAACTAAATAATCCATATCGGTTCTCATAAAACATCTGTATGCATCTTCAGGCGTACAAACCATCGGTTCGCCTCTCACGTTAAATGATGTATTAATTATTACTCCGTATCCTGTTTTCTCGAAAAACTTTTTGATCAGTTTATAGTAAAGAGGATTTGTAGATTCATGCACGGTTTGCAAACGTGCGGAATAATCTACGTGAGTTATTGCCGGAATATCCGAACGTTCTACATTCAGTTTATCAATCCCAAATAATTTTTTCTCAGCATCGCTCATCTCTTTTCTTCTTTCTCTTTTAACATCAGCAACTAAAAGCATATAAGGGCTATCGACATCTACATCGAAATATTCCGATACTTTTTCACGTAAAACAGAAGGTGCAAACGGACGAAAGCTTTCCCTGAATTTTATTTTTAGATTCATCTTCGATTGCATTTCAGGAGAGCGAGCATCTCCAATAATTGAACGGGAACCCAACGCACGCGGTCCGAATTCCATTCTTCCCTGGAACCAGCCTATAACTTTTTCAGTGGCAATCAGTTCCGAAACAACATTAACTAATTCTTCATCATCTAATTTTTTTATAGAATAGTTATTTTCATTAGCAAAGTTTTCAATTTCATCATCGGTATATTCAGGTCCTAAATAAGATCCTTTTTGCACATCAAATTTTTCATCATTTTGTCTATCATTTCCAAAATATGCGTACCAAGCAACCAATGCTGCACCAAGTGCTCCCCCGGCATCACCGGCAGCCGGTTGTATCCATATCTTTTCATAAGGACCTTCCCTGAGTAGTTTACCATTTGCCACACAGTTTAATGCGACACCACCGGCTAAAGATAAATTTTTCAATCCGGTCTCTTTATAAACATAATTTCCCATCTTCATTACGATTTCTTCAGTTACATCCTGTAATGATCGCGCAAGATCCATATCTTTTTGTGTCAGTTTACTTTCAGGTTTTCTCGGAGGTCCGCCAAAAAGCTTATCGAACTTTTTATTCGTCATGGTTAACCCGGCACAGTAATTAAAATATTCCATATTCATTTTAAAAGAACCATCTTCTTTAACATCGATCAAATGATCATAAATGAGCTGCTTGTACTTTGGCTCTCCGTAAGGAGCAAGGCCCATAACCTTATACTCGCCGGAATTAACTTTGAAACCCGTATAATATGTGAAAGCAGAATAAAGCAATCCTAATGAATGCGGAAATTTTATATCTGCAAGAAGTTCAATTTTATTTCTATTGCCTGTACCAAAACTCGTTGTTGTCCATTCACCGACACCATCCATAGTTAAAATGGCAGCTTCCTGAAAAGGAGAAGGATAGAAAGCAGATGCTGCATGAGACTCATGATGTTCAGGGAAAAGGATTTTACCTTCATAGCCTAAATCTTTTTTTATGAGCTCTTTAATCCATAATTTTTCTTTGATCCACAAAGGCATCGCCTTCAAAAAAGATTTGATCCCGATAGGGGCAAAGGTTAAATATGTTTCAAGAATTCTTTCGAATTTCAGGAAAGGCTTATCGTAGAAGGCAACTATTTCAACATCTTTACTGGTAATTTTAGCGTAGCTTAGACAATAATTTATCGCGTTAACAGGAAAACTGAAATCGTGTTTTTTTCTTGTAAATCTTTCTTCCTGCACGGCAGCAATAATTTCCCCATCCAGAATAAGACAGGCTGCGCTATCATGATAAAATGCTGAAATTCCCAGGATGAACATTTAAAAAGTTATTTAACTTTCTATTGATGTAAATTAGTGTTTAAGTTGACGTAATACATTCACAAAACATTGAACGTAATTATAATTTTTTAGAATAATTGAAATAATTCTCAATTAATGAGCTTATAATTTATTTAATTTCTTTCTTAAATCTTAATTACAGAATTGACCATATAGTAAGAAGAGGCAAAAGCTTTATTCAATCCTCATAATCAAAAAAACATTATATTATCAGATAATTTAGCTAATTGAATTTTTTAGCCTTTTTGAAACATTTTAATAATAATAAATTACCCTGCTATATGTATGGAATTTTGTGAACATCAGTATTTTGTCCTCATATTATAATTTATTTACGATATTCACTTTAATTTTATGCTGTCAAATTGAAATTTAGTGCTCGTATTAATGCTATAATCTACTGAGGTTACAATATGAAAAAATTCATTATGGTGAAACTAATTTTCTTATCTATAATCATTAATATTTCAATCGGGTTTTTCAACTTAATAATACCTCAAGATAATCAAACAAGTGCTCCAGCATGGGCAAAAAAAGCTGTTTGGTATCAAATATTTCCGGAAAGATTCCGGAACGGTGATCGTACAAACGATCCCACCTTAGATGATATGAAAGGCGCCTGGCCTTATGTTCGTCCCGCAAATTGGCAGATTCACCCCTGGACTTCGGATTGGTATAAACTTCAACCATGGGAAAAAGAAACCGGACAAGGTTTCTACTGGAATGCCGGACTTCGCCGTTATGGAGGTGATTTGCAAGGAATGCTGGATAAATTAGATTACTTACAAAATCTTGGGATAAATGCCATCTACCTGAATCCAATCTTTGAGTCTCCATCACTACACAAATATGATGCATCAATGTACCATCATATAGATAATAATTTTGGTCCCAATCCAAATAGAGATACAGAAATATGGAATCAGGAAGATCCCGGTAATCCTTCTACCTGGAAATGGACAACCGCTGATTCATTGTTTTTACAATTAATAAAGGAATGTCACAATCGAAACATTAAAATAATTATTGACGGAGTATTTAATCATGTTGGAACTACTTTCTGGGCTTTCCAGGATTTACTGAAAAAACAGGAAAAATCAATGTACAAAGATTGGTTTACAGTTAAAAAGTGGGATAATCCCAATACACCTGAAAATGAATTTGAGTATGAGTGTTGGAATGGGGCTAAAAGCCTTCCAGAATTAAGAGAAGATGAAAATGGTCTAATACCGGTAATTAAAAAACATATTCACGCAATCGTTAAGCGCTGGATGGATCCAAACCAGGATGGAAATCCTTCGGATGGAATAGACGGATGGCGGCTCGATGTTGCTGAAAAGGTAAATATAAAATTTTGGAAAGAATTTAGAATGTGGGTAAAATCAATTAATACGGATGCATATATAACCGGTGAACTCTGGTGGGAGGACTGGCAAAATAACAAAATGATAAATGCTGCACCCTGGTTACAGGGAGATGCTTTTGATGCTGTTATGAACTACCGGTTTGCAAATGCTGTTAAAGAATTTGTTATCGATGTGAAAAATAAAATCAGTGTACAAGAATTTGTTGATAGCTTAAATTCTTACATGAATGATTATCCAAAAGATAACGTATATGTACTGCAAAATCTGATGGATAGTCATGATGTCGATCGTCTTTCATCTCAAATAATTAACCCGGATAATTGGTATGATCATAAGGCGAATCCGTCTCAAAATCCTGATTATAAAGTACGGAAGCCAAATGATACAGAATTATCAATTCAACGTTTGATTGTAGGCATACAAATGACTTTACCGGGTGCACCGATGATTTATTATGGTGATGAAGCTGGTATGTGGGGAGGTGATGACCCTGATTGCCGTAAACCAATGGTATGGCAAGACTTACATTATGAACCCGAAGCTTCACATCCTTTTAATAAACCTCGTCCTAAGGATGAGGTAAGTTTTAATCGAAAACTCTTTGATTGGTATAAAGAACTTATTAACATAAGAAGTGAAAATCCTGTTTTAGCATTAGGAGATATTAATTTTTTCTTAATTAATAATGAAAATAAAATCTTAGGTTATGAACGAACTTTAGATAATGAAAAAATGTTGATCATATTAAATAATCAAGATACTGCTACTAAATTCAAGTTGAATCTTAATAAAATGCTGCCGGATGGAAACATTTTAAAGGACTTAGTTGAAGAAAGAACATTTAATAGTAAGGAAGGAATAATTTATTTGCCGCTTAAACCATATCAAATTTTGATCTTAAAGAAAATGTAGTTAATCGATGCCATTATCCAATAAACAAAAAAACTGGATCTTAAAAAATCGCAGGAAGTATTCTGCAATAAAAATAGCAGAAAAATTTAATATCCCGGAAGACGAAATTAACCAATATTTGGATACGTTAAAGAAAAAAACTTCGCCATTCTACTTTTACATTATTCTAATCGGATTACCAATAATTTTTTTCGTTTTACTTGAATTAGGGTTAAGAATATTTAATTATGGCTTCAACTACGATCAATGGGACACGGTTGTTGAAGGCAAGTTGATGCTAAACCAGGAGATTGCCAAAAGATATTTTTATAATACAAAGACGATTCCCGTTTCCGACCAGGATGTTTTTGATGTTGAGAAAAAACCGAATTCTTTCAGAGTTTTTGTACTCGGGGGAAGCAGTGCTGCAGGCTATCCGCTTTCTCCGCTGGGGTCCTTCTCCCGCTATATAAGAGACAGACTTAAACTTTTATACCCTTCTTCTGAAATTGAGGTTGTTAATCTAAGTATGACAGCCGTTAACAGCTATACCATTCGTGATCTGTTTCCGGGAGTTCTGGAACAAAAGCCTGATCTCATACTTATTTATGCCGGACATAACGAGTATTATGGCGCTCTAGGTGTCGGTTCAATGGAATCGCTTGGAACTTCCCGGCAAATGGTGAATCTGCTGCTTTATCTAAACAGGTATAAAACTGTTCAGCTTCTGAGAAATGTTATTCAATGGACAATGAAATTATTTTCAGGAAGTAACGAAAAGCCAAGCGGAACATTGATGTCACGTATGGCAAAAGAACAATCAATAGGATTTGACACCGAAACTTACAAAGACGGAATATCACAATTTGAAGGGAATATGCGCGATGTACTGGATATGGTAAAAGAAAAACACGTTCCTGTTATTTTATCTACGCTAACATCAAATCTTAAAGATCAGCCTCCTTTTATCTCTGTAAAAACAGATGATTTTCCTGCGGCAGATAAAATCTATAACCGGGCAAAGACAGAACTTAACAACGGTAATTATAAAGCTGCAGATTCTTTATTCAGATACGCAAAAGACCTTGATGCTTTAAGATTCAGGGCACCGGAAAAAATGAATAAAGTTATAACATTACTAAGCAATGAATATAAATTGCCGTTGGTAAATGTAGACTCAGGTTTTGCATCTATAAGTCCCGACGGAATTGTTGGAAATAATTTAATGACCGATCATCTCCACCCTACTCTTAAAGGTTATCTCTACCTCGGCAAATTATTTTTTAAGAAGATGGAAGCGACAAACCTTTTGCCTGAATCTGAAAGAGCAGATCTATCCGATGAGAAACAGGATAGTATTACAATTGCGAATTTCCATTTTGCAAAATTAGATTCTATTATCGGAAATTATAGGATAAAGCTATTAAAGAACGACTGGCCATTTATCAGTAAAGAACAGAAACTGTCAAACTCAGTTTTGCTCGATCCTCAAAATAAAGCTGACTCACTTGCAGCCGAAGTGCTTGATGATAAAATAAGCTGGGAAGAAGCACATAGAAACCTGGCAACTTACTATCTGGGAAGAAAAAATCTAAATGGATTCCTTGAAGAAATGGATGCATTGATATCTCAATATCCTGTTATAGTCGAATACTACGATTATGTCTCCAACATTTTAATACAATTAAAAGATTATAAAAGAGCATATAAATATTTAGAGCAAGGATATGAAATTAAGCCAAATGCTTTTAAAACAAAGTGGCTCGGAACTATAAATCTATACAACAACAAGCTAAGTCCTGCTGAGAAGTATCTTAATGAAAGCCTTAAATACGATGCAAACGATTCACAGATATGGTATAACCTTGCAGGAATTTATGTGAAAAGGCACAATTACAAAAAGGCGCTGGAATTGGTTAATAAGGCTTTGACGCTAGAATCAAATTATCCTGAAGCTGTAAATTTGCAAAGACAGTTGCAGAGTGCAGTGAGCAGAACGAATTAGAATTAGCTTCCTCTTTGTTATTCATTAAAAAAGTACGGAAATAATTAAAAACTAAGACTAGTCCTCTGTAAGATATTTTACTATAAAGTTCGGGCTAGTAACAATCATTAAATTCGACTCGCTAAGTGTTAATAAACCGTGAACATAAGTTGTATCAATTGGTGTATAGATTGTTAAAGAATCCTTAAAACTTAAAGAAGGATAACTATATGAAATCCCTCCATACATCATTAACTTAATATGTCCGCTATCATGAATCGGGAAGATAGTTAATAAAAACGATTTGCTCATACCCACATCATAAATATCAAATAGTGTGTAAGGATATACTATTGTAGAATCCAAATTGGTTTGGTTTATGTGTATCTCTGGCAAATCAGATTCAACAATAATACTATAGCGATAGAAATAGGAGTTATTTTCTTCTAAACCTAAATCGCAACCTCCCAGCATTAATATAAACGAATAAAAATATAAAATTATTTTTCTCACAGCTTATTCCCTCATCTATAATTCATTATCATATATTATTTTCAGATTCTACTATCAGTAAAATTCGGTGAATTAAGGATATTCGATTATTGTAAATCAATTGCACGCATCGCAACTCCCTTGAACGATATTCATAAAGGATAAAAAGAATTGTACTACTTGAAATGTAAACTAGTTCGAAACCTTGTCTATCTATCAAATAAGTTTTCATAGATACTTCCCACATCATTTCAGGCTTGGTAACTTTACGGAAGGACTCCCCGCTAAATGAATCCTCTCAAAAACTTCCCACAAGCCCAATACAAATAAAATAGTAATCAATTGTCAAAGTCAATGTTTTTTTACATAAAAGTGTGTTAAGTTTTTGTCACATCTAAAAAATAGTAAAAAAGAGGCTCACTAGATGTTAAGTGAGACTCATCTCTGAGATGAGTCTCACTTAAATCATCTTGAAATTTATAAGGAAAAGTTTTTAACGAAACAGGATTTATTCACCAGAGGAGAAACTGTCATCCGATCCACATATTTCATTTGGTCCTTCCTGTGCGAAAGCACAGATACCTAATAAAAAAGCAAATGTGAAAGAAAAGAGTAAATTCGATTTCATAATACCCTCCTTAAGTTGTTTATAAAATGATTTTATCTTGTTCCTATAATTATTATCGCCTTTGGGTTAGCATATCCCACAGCAACGACCAGGTTTTTCTTGAAATCAATATTTTTTAAAGTTCCGTTAATGCTTGTTTGCTGTATATAGCTTTTCCAACTACTGCCGTTGTAGTGAATGATTTCACCAAAGGCTCCGCAGACAAATAAATCATTTATATTTTGACCTCTTAAAGCGTATAAATAATAGTTAGTAATATCTGGGTGTAACCAATCCCACTCTAGAGAGGAATTGATATTATCTTTTGAATAAAGCCCATCTCCAGCAACGAAATACTTTTTACCGCTCTTAAACCACAAACCGTGAATGCTGTACGGGATAGAATCTGTACGGATGTTTTGTACTGTATTTCCATTAATCCTTAATATTTTTTTATCGTAAGTAACAAACTCTTTTGCTGCTACTGCAATAATTTCATATTCATCATTTATACTATTATAATCTCCCCATATATCATAAATATCCAGGTCAGTGCCACTTTCTATACTAGTCCAAATGCCGTTTTGATAGCGGGCGATTTTTCCGTTTACTCCAACCGCGTATAAATTATTATCGTCAGTTCCCCAAAGGTTATTAACAGACACTGGTATACATTTAATGCTTAGCTGACTTTCCCCGTCATAGTGTGTTATCTGTGAACCAGATGTTATCCAAAAGTCATTTTCACTAAAAGCTATTATTGACTTTGTTGGATAGGAACCTGTGTAAGGTTGTCCACAGAAGGTGTAAAATTGTAGTCTTAATAATTTCCATTCTATCCCGTTCCAATGCCCAACGTTATATGCGTTTGGGTCAGGATTACCAAGGGAGTCATTTAAATAGATTTCGCCAACAGCCCAAATGGAAGTATCATTTATAATTGCTACATCATAAAGCGCACTACTGCTATGCTCGCCAAATGCCCAGGTTTGAAAGGTAAAGTTGTGGCTGGTTGTACCCTGCCCATTGTTATTATCTGGTGGTTCGGTTGTGTTACAAGAATATAAAAGTAAAAAAACTGTGGATATTAAAATTGCAGCTATTATCCTCCGCATATTCTCTCCTTTGTTTCAGTTAGTTTTCTGCCCGTAATGTTCTTTAACAAAAAATCTAACTTAATTAATTACAGCAAAAATTATGTTTGTTAAGCAAGTTAGATTACGCTAAAAAATCAACACAAAAAAATTATGAAGTAAAAAGTAATAAGAGGTTTTTACAGGTTGTAAGTAATTACGTTAGGCTAATGCCTTGCAAGAGCCTCATACAAGAATAATGCAAGACTCATCCGGCAATTACGTGATGAGTCTCACTTAAGAAAAATAAATTTTACTTAACCAGCAACATCTTCTTAACTGCAACAAAGTCATTAACACTCAACCTGTAAATGTAAACACCGGTTGCTAAATCGGAAGCATCAAGTTTTATTTCGTATCTTCCTGTTGTTTTTTGTTCGCTAACAAGCGATTTTATTTCCTTGCCGAGCATATCATATATTTTTAGAGTTACAAATCCGGTTTCAGGAATCTGATATTTAATAGTTGTAGACGGATTGAATGGATTAGGATAATTTTGTGAAAGAGCGAACTGTTCAGGTACTGGTTTTTCATCAGTCACACCTGTTATTCCGCTTACGTATTCATAAACTTCATAACTCCAAGGGGACAAAGTCATTTCAGCATTTTCATTAAATGAAACGGAATCGCTTGTAAACACATCCTTGTATTTCCCGGTATATGAAGTACCATTGAAAGTAAAAGTTTTCTCCTGGTCGGTCAGGTTGAAAATTTCAAACACTTTGTCATCATTTTTTCCCCTGATGAAAGCAAAAATGGATGGATTATCCGTTGTGGTAACACGCTGCAACTGCCCGCCGTCATCTCCATTCCACAGCGCTTTGTTAACTCTTTTCAAATGTAAAAGCTTACTATAAATATACGCTAATGTATCGGGCTTCCAGGTAATTTCATCTTTATCAAAAAATTCCAGGCGGTGGTTCAAGCCAGCTTCCTGCCCGCTGTAAATGAGCGGCATACTTCTGAAAGTTGAAGTAAGAACTGCAAATTCTTCAGCAGCATCTCCAAATCGTTCGAAGACTGTACCGTACCAGGAATTTTCATCGTGATTGGAAGTAAAATACATCCTGTAATCCGGTGCGGGGTAACCACTGTTTTCCTGTGTTACAAATGAATTCAGAACATTCGCATTATTTGTTCCCGCAACAATATTCATAAGAATTCCGTTTCCAAAACCATAATATCCCCAGGCATAAGTCATATCGAAACCTGCTGAGTAGTATTGTGTGCCGCTGTCTTCCGCAAGCATAAAAATGCCGGGTTTATCATTTTTCAATTCGGTTATTGCTTCTGTCCAAAAATCAATTGGTACAAAGCCGGCAGCATCACATCTGAAACCGTCAACATTTACAGAATCGATCCAGAACTTCATTGCGTTAATCATATAATCTCTCAACCCCTGTTTACTGTAATCTAATTGAATTACATCCGACCAATCTGTTCCGGGAGGAGGGGTAAAGTTTCCTTCATTATTTTTAATATACCATTCCGGATGTGTTATTGTTAGAGCGTTATCCCAGGAAGTATGATTGGCTACCCAATCCATTAGTACATACATTCCTTTTGCATGCACCGAATCAACAAGTGCAATAAAATCATCCAGCGTTCCAAATTCAGGATTCACACCATAGTAATCTTTCACTGAATAATAACTACCGAGACTACCAATACGATTTTTTACACCTATCGGATGAATTGGCATAAACCATAGAATTCCAACACCAAGGTCTCTCAATCTGTCAAGATGAGTTTCAAATGCATCAAAAGTTCCGGCACCTGTATATTGCCTTACATTTACTTCGTAAATACTAAGATTATAACTCCAGTCGTGATGATCCTGACTGTATAAAGTAACTGGTATTACAAATATTAATATTATTTCTAATAGAACTAACTCAAATAATTTGGCGGTATGTTTTTTCATTTTTACCATTATTCTTAAAACAGGGGGTTAAATTAAACCATGATTTAATCATAAATCTTTTTAGCAGAATAAATAAACTTCAATAGAAAGGATTTAATGATCTTAATATTGTCCCCTGATTATATATAAATATAAAATCAGCCGGCATAACTTTTTATACCGGCTGACTACTAACTGTTATTCCAACTTTTCAGAAGCTAATTCTGTATTATTTCAGCAGAATCATCTTCTTTGTAGCAACATAATTACCAGCAGTGATTGTATAGAGGTAAATTCCGCTACTTAAATTAGTTCCGTTGAAATCTACTTCATAAGATCCACTTGTCATTTCCTTGTTTATCAGAGTTGTTACCTCTTCACCCAAAAGATTGTAAACCTTCAAGGTAACTAATCCTTGCTCAGGAATGCTGAATCTTATCATTGTTTCGGGATTAAACGGATTCGGATAATTCTGATCGAGTGAATAAACGTTAGGAACACCCGGAAGATCTCTTACAGAAAGAACCGGACCATCCTCTTCGGGTTTTGGAGAATTACTCCAAACATCCTGAGGTGAACTATACGGACTGACAAATGCTCTTGGTCCTGTCTGTCCAATAAATCTTACTCTCATATCATTTTGTGAGCCTGATTCTGAAATTAATCCACTTGTGCTGGAGTAAGCATACACATATAATAATCCGTTAAACATAGGTCCGTCAATCGTAAGTGTACCGGTATAAATCATATCATCATTATCATCCGTTAATTCAAGTGCCCTGTAAGGAAGAGAAGACCATGGCAATCCATTAACTGCATAATAAAATGGTTGTTGTGGTATCAGGAATACAGTGTCTGTTGCAGGATTAAAGACAGGATTAGTGCCTTGTGTATCTGCGAGAGTGGCATATGTCATATCAACGCTAAAATTCCACTCAACTGTAGTACCTGCCGGAATAACCCAATCGGGTTTTATTGCTCCAAAATACTGCAGGGGTTGTTCCTGGGTATCACTTCCCATGAAAGTTACAGGTCGGTCACGATTCCCGGCATCTGTTTTAGCAATTGCAACTTCCCAGCCAGTGTTCGCAAATGGTGTCCTACCACCTGAAGTATCGCTTTGTATAAAATACTTATAATGTTCCAGACTATTCAGCGTCCAATTTGTAAAAGAAACATCAAGGTACCAATCGTTTGGATCAGCAGGATTTTGATTCATAAGTGATCGCGGAGGATCCGAAGCATTCCAGCCATTAAAACTACCGCGTATTTGTACAGAGTCTACATCGGGATTAAAGACACCGAGTTCATTTGCGACACTC
>Ga0315536_1000914_pt1 | contig 14942 bp, 23 predicted proteins | sample SalMarSW160230MG_FD_203093 | JGI IMG/M metagenome (GOLD analysis project Ga0315536, IMG submission 203093) | Salt marsh sediment microbial communities from the Plum Island Ecosystem LTER, Massachusetts, United States - Salt Marsh Sediment SW1602-30 ... | reverse complement strand
ACCCTCTCTCTACGACACTATAATAATATATATTATTATTATTTATTCATGATGTGGTTAGTGTGTGTTAGTGAAGGGGGGAGAGAGTAAGAGAGAGGAGGAGAAGGACTAGAGAAAAGAGAAAGTAGCGTTAAAGTAGTCTATGTAGATGATATAGAGTGTCTTTGTTGTATACTTTGTAAGTTTAATGAAAAGTATCTTTGTAAGATTTTATATAAGAGACTTTGAAGAGTATACAATTCGGGAAAAAGTACTTTTATTTAAGAAAGTACTAGTTATAAATATGTAAAATTATAGTATAGAAAATGCTTTACATACCATTTCATTAAATTATAAGTAAATGGTACGCTTCGCCAGATTCAAAAAAAGAAAACCGCTTTTTTTGAATCTGCCATTGACTTATAATTTTTTTTTTGCTCTTCTAACTATGCCGAAGCGACCGAAGACCGATATAATCTTACTTATAGTCGCTCCGTCTTAATCAATTGTAGCAAAAAAAACATTACATTAGTATATTTGAAATATGAAGTATGAAAAAACACCCCCCGCCCCTAAAAGGGGTGCACCTCTCTCTCAAATCCCGATATAAAAGACTATAATTGTTAATCTAATATAGCAAAATATGGTGCGAAGTTAGTTTTTAATAATTTTATACATATCATCCATGTTGAAATTAAAAAGATTAGATAGCAGATATAATTCATCAGCATTGAATTTTCTTGATTTATTTTCTTTTCTTTCATAGGCTTGTGGTGTTATTCCTAATTTTTCAGCAATAAATTTTTGATTATAACTATTATGATTTCGTAATTGTTTAAGTGTCCAATCTAACATATTTGTTGTAGATTCCATTTTGATACCTCCGAAATTGAATTTGATGTATTAAGTATAAAAGTAAAAATGTGAAAAGTCAATGTTTTTGGTGGATGATAATAATTATTGTTTCTTTAATCACCAAAAGTATTGACAAATCACCAAAAGTTTAGTATAATTATATATATAAGGTAGTTACTGAAATAACTACAAGCACATTGATAATTTTATATTGAAAGGGGATAATAGTTATGGCAAACAAAGTCTATGATTATATTACAGAAGAAATTATTCGAAAGATGAAAGAGGAAAAAATTGCACCATGGCAAAAACCTTGGATAGGTGAGCAGGTAAATTATGTAACACAAAAACCTTATAGAGGAGTAAACACATTACTATTAAAAAAATCAGGTGAATATTTAACTTTTAATCAAATAAAGGAGAAGGGAGGGAATTTAAAAAAAGGCAGTAAATCAGAAATAGTAATATTTTTTAAACCAGTTGATAAAAAAACTAAGGATACAGAAAGAGATGAAGAAAACAAAGAGAAATATGTAGTTTTAAGATATTACAGAGTTTTTCATTTGGATGATGTAGAAGGGTTAGAAAGCAAATATGTAAAAAAAATAAATAATCCAATTCAAGAAGCTGAAAATATTATAAATAAATATATAGACAAACCTGTAATAGAAAATAAAGATTTAAATAGTGCATACTATAACAAGGTTACAGATAAAATAAATGTTCCAACAATAAATAATCATAACACAGCCGAAGAATATTATAGCACATTATACCATGAAGCAATACATAGCACAGGACATAAAAAAAGATTGAAAAGATTTAAAGATGGTGAATTAGTACATTTTGGAAGTGAATCATATTCAAAAGAGGAATTAATAGCAGAGATTGGAGCGGCGATGCTTTGCGGAATATCAGGGATAGTAAATAAAACCATTGATAATAATGTAGCATATTTAAACAGCTGGATACAACAATTAAAAAAAGATTCAACACTTATTATTAAAGCAAGTACACAAGCTCAAAAAGCAGCGGATTATATTTTAGGAAAAATTAAAGAGCAATCACCTGAAATGAAAGCTCAATCATTTTAAAAAATGTTAGCAAAATTATAACACAACTGGGAGGATAAAAAAAGTCCTCCCAGAATTAAAAAAAATTGTTTATGCTTTAGATTTATATAAAGAAGCTGGAACTTTAAAATAAAAAAATTTTCCAGAGAGGCAAAGCCTCTCTGGAAAAAACCCCTTTCAACAATTTAAATGGTTTAAACTAAAATATTAAAGTGTTTAAACCATTTAAATTGAATAAAAAATTTTTAAAATATATAATACATATGATAAGCAATTAGGGAGATGAGATAATGAAAAAAGAATCATTTTCAATTAATGAAGCTGCACAGGAGTTAAATGTTACAAAGCAATGTATTTATAAAAAGATAAAAACTTTAAACGAGTTAAACGATCATATTTTCACAAAAAATAATATTAAATATATATCAAAAGAAGGTTTGGAATTAATCTATAAAAATTTAAATTCTGAACAGTCAAATGATAGTTTAAACGGTTTAAATAATTTAAACGAATTGAATTTAAACCATTTAAACCGTTTAATTGAAAATTATAAAGACCAAATGGAATTATTAAATAATCAACATAAAAACCACTTAAATGACTTGAAAAATAATTACTTATTTCAAATTGAATCACTTACAGAACAATTAAAAACAAAAGACTTACAAATAGAAACCAAAGATCAACAATTTTTACAACAAACTAAATTGATTGAAAATATGCAAGTACTTTTAAAACAAAATCAAGATTCAAATCAAAAATTACTTGAAGATAAAAAATCAATCTGGAATAGAATTTTTAAAAGAAAATAAAATTACACCACTCAAGTAGTGCTCAAGTGGTATAATTGTTGTAATTTAAGAAAAAAATTAATATTTGGTAGTGCTTAAGTAGTGCTTAAGTGATATAATTGTTTTTCATAAAATTTAGAACAATCTTAAAGTTGTTAAAGAAATTGAAATTAGTTTAAAATTGGGGAGGATAAAAAGTAATGGATATATTTAATATGTCTAGATTAAAATCAACAAAAAGAAATGTAATCATTATAGACTCTGGGAATACTTCAATGAAATTTCTTGACCAAAATAACAATATTGGTATTATGAAAACAGCACGAGTTAAACTTAATAAGAATGAGATTGAAACAACCAAAGTAGATAGTAATAAAGATTATTATGTTAAAATTGAAAAGAAATTTCAAGATAATTATCGTGAATGTGGTACTTTTTTATTTGGCCATGCAGCAGTTTCAGATCATAGATATGAAGATATAGAACTAGGAAATGAAAAGTATAAAGATTCACTTCAAATTTATCAATTGATAACAGTTGCAATTGACAGAGCAAGATCCAATGAACCAATAGAATTAAGGACTATGCTGCCATATACTCAAATAAATTATAAAGAAATTTACAAGAAAAATATATTAGGACAATATAAAATTACATTTTTAAATAGGAATGAAGTTATAGAAAATGAAATTAAAGATGTAAAAGTAGCTGTTGAAGGCTCGTATAGTCTTCGTAAAGAATTAAAAAGATTGTTAAATTCGAAAACTGCTGAGGGTGATAGTGAATCCCATTATGCCAGAAAAATAATATGTATGTTTGATATTGGTGGAGGCCAGACTGATATTCCATCAGTTGTGATGGAGAAGGACATGTATGGTGGATATTACGAGAAGAAGATACAATCTTTTAGCACTAATTTTGGTATGCACTATATAGCTACTCTTTTATTACAAGAGTTAGAAAAAAGAAATATCAATACAACAATAAATGAAGTAATAAATTCAATAGTGAATTATAAAAACCTTATTTTATTGCCTAATGGTAAGGAATATAATTTCACAAAAGAATTAAATGAATCCGTATTAGAGGGATTTAAAGAAATTATTAAAAAATATTCTGAAAACCTACGTGCACAAAATATAAATTCTCAAATAGGTTTAATTTTTTTAGCAGGTGGTGGAGCAATCTCATTTTCTAAAGCAATTAATGAAGTTATAGTAAATAAACGTCCTGAAAGCAAAGATTATAATTTTGAAGTTCGTTCAGTAATAGAACCTGTTTATCATAATGTTCTCAGTCTAAGAGGGGAAGATTAAATATGAGAAAAAAAATTTTACCTGGTGATAAAAGAAATATTAGTTTTCCATTAGACATTGATGCTGCATTCCTTGATTATTTAAATAATCAAAAAAATCTTTCAGGAACTATAATGAGGCTTGCATTACAGGGATTTAAAAATCAAAAAATGGAGGCTCTAGAAAAAAGAATAGAAAATATAGAAACTATTGTTAATAATAAAATACTAGAACCTGAAAAACCAGTACATATAGAACAAAATAATGATATGTTTAATTTTAATTATGATACTTTTGGAAATTCAAATTATTTAGATCCAGAAGAAGAGGATGATCAATTTTAAATTAATAATAAATTCTTTAATAAGATAGTAAAACAAGGGATATAGCTTTTATAGAAATACTTGAGGCTCTTGTTTTATCAAAATGTAAGAAATAGAAATATAATTAATTAAGTTAACATGTAGGGGAGTATGAAATGAAAATAGTTTTTATAATTATATTATTATTTGTAGTTTGTTTTATTCATAAATACCTTGTTAAAATTTATAGAAATTTAAAAGAAGACTTTGAGTTAAAAAAAATAAGTTTAAAAATAAATTGTACAAATAGGGAGTTTGCAAATAATTATTTTAAATTGAATAAAATAGGAAGTGTATCAAAAAAAGCCAACTATAAAGGAATTTATAATCCATTATTAGATAAGGTAAAATTACCAAATTTAGATAACAAGGTAAGTTTTGATTCTATTAATACTATTTTACATGAATATAAACACAAAAATGATAGGTTAGTATTGATTACAGCTGAACTTTTGAGTTATATAGTAATAATTAATATATTTTTACTTTTAATACATGTGGGATTTTATGTACCATTTTATTTAATTGTAACATTTTGTATCTACAATTCTTTTATAAAAACAATTGCTGAATATAGAGCATTAAAATTTTCATATAGTGAAATGGATAATTTTACTGGAACAATGGATAGAAACAGAATAAAAAGATTGGTTACTCACAAAACAATTAATGATGGATACACATTTTTTATGGCTTATGGCTCATTTATTTTTATTTCGTATTTTTGTATTTGAGAATAGATTAAAATTTTAAAAATGTTGACATATCATAAAAACTTCTTATAATTTACTATTCTTGCCCAAATCATTTGAATTTACCTTTTCTTTTTTTATATCCTTGAAATATTCTGTAATTATTATATCAGATAAAAAACGTGCTCTGTTTTTAAATTGAAGTTCTGCTTTTTCAGCAGCCCATTTTATAACTTCTTTTGGTAATGTTATTGAAATTTGTTCTTTGTTTTCAGGGATAGCCATTAATAAATCTCCTTTATATATTAATTATTAATTATATTATAAGACACTACTAAAAAACAATTAATAATTTACTAAAAGTATTAAAGTATATTATTAATAAATTATTAATCATTGACCAATTACAAAATTTGTTATAATATGATTGTAATTTATAAATTTTAAAAATCTCAATGAAAGGAGAAATACTATGGTAGTACTTAAAGTTATAAAAGCTAAGAAAAATGTTGTAGTATTGATTAAAAACATGCTAAAGAGCAATTCAGAAATATTTATAAATAGCTGCAATGATGCATGTGGTTGTACTGGTAATGGAAATGATTCTTGTGCTTAAAGGAGAGGGATTATATTCCCTCTTTGTACTATCAGTAGGTAAAAAAAATATGAAATTTAGTAAATATAATGTTATTACAAAAATTCAAGACAGAATATTAGTATACAATTCTTATACAAAAGCAAGTATTTTATTAGCTCCAGGTTCAAATACAGAGGTATTTAATAGCATAGAAAAATTTAAAAAACTTGATATTGATTTTCAGAATGTATTAATTGAAAATGGTTTTATTATTGATGATGATAAAGATGAATTATCTGAACTAAAATATATTTTTATGAAAAAATATTTTGACACAAATTTTACAAACATTGCTCTTATTCCTTCTTTAAATTGTAATTTTAAATGTCCATATTGTTGCGAAAAATGTAATCATGAGATAAAAGAAAATATAGAAAAATACTTTGAAGTTTTAAAAATATATGCTGAAAAACATTTTAAAAACAATAAATGTATCCAAATAAGTTTATTTGGAGGAGAACCTTTGTTATATATAGATGAATGTATTAACTTTTTAAATTGGGTTAATATTGATTCTAAAAAAAGAGACTATAATTATATTACGACTATTGTTACTAATGGTTCACTAATAACAGAGGACATCATAAAAAAATTATTGAATCATAATTTAAGGTCTTTACAAATTACTATTGATTCTGATAAAGAAGCGCATGACAAACTAAGAGTATTTAAAAATGGGTTACCATCATTTGATATTCTAATAAGTAAAATAGAATTAATACTCAAAATAACTGAAAAGTACAAAAATTTCAAATTCACATTAAGAATAAATCTAAATAATACTACAGTGGAAAAGGTATCTAATTCTATTTCTAAAATAAAAAATAAGTATAGAAATAAAATAGACTTATTAATAAGAGTTGTATACAACACTTATAATTACAATAAAAAAAATTCAAATAAAATATCTGAATTAGAAAAATATTTTGATATGGGAAAAAAACTAGGATTTAACATCAAACAAGATACATTTAATTATCAAAGTTGTGAGGGCTGTGCAGATTCAAAGTTTTTTTATTTGCTACCTGATTTATCAATGTGGAAATGTATTAATGATTTAAGCAATAAAAATGCATGTATTGGTACAATTAATAATGATGGAGAACCAGAAGCTATACCAAATAAAATAATTAATTGGTATAATTATTCTTCATCTGCTTTTTCTGATGAAGAATGTTTGAATTGCAAATTGCTTCCTGACTGCCTTGGCGGTTGTATAATGTATAAATGTAAAAATGAAAAGAAAATGTGTAGACCTTTTGATATGTCAGGTAAGGCATTTATTTATTAGGTTGTATTGATTATAATAAAATACTTAATTTGAAAAAAGAGGGTGTAAGTTTATGGAAAAATGGAGAGAACCACTTCTTGATCCAAATGAAATAGAGTTTAAAGATTTAGTTATTAAGTCTATAGATAGTTATCCACCTGCTGGTAATGATGTAATGGAATGTACAGGAATATGTGGGGGTAGTACTATAAATTTTTTCCTTAAGATACAACGTAGTGAGTTTGCAGATTTTGAAAGTGAAATGGAAATATTAGATATGTTAAATTCAAAATTCACAGTACCTAAAGTATTAGAATATGGTGAAAAAAATAATTTGAAATATATTGCTCTAACCAAATTAGATGGTATTAAATTAAATTGTCCATATACAAAAGAACTTTTAATTGAGTATGGTGAAAAATTAGCAGAAATTCATTCTCTTAATATTAAAGTTGGTAAAATCGCAAAACAACGTAAAATTAATGATTATCCAACCCCAAAATATTATAGGCTTGATAAGGTTGATGATTTTGATACATGGCCTAGAAAGATTATTGACTATCTTTCTATAAGCAAACCAGAAATATCATTTGATACTTTTATACATGGTGATTTTCATTATGGAAATATACTATGGAATGATAATAAAATATCTGGGATTATTGATTGGGAATATGCAGGATTAGGATTTAGAGAACAAGATATTGCCTGGGCTGTAGTTCTAAGATCAACTCAGAAATTTTTATCTACAGTAGAAGAAATAAACTATTTTTTAGATGGTTATAGCAAAAAATCTCTTTATGATGAGAAAAAACTTAATTGGTGTCTTATAAATGGATATATACATTTTTATTTAATGAACATAAAAGGCGATAAATTATATTTAAACAAGTTAAAACATTTAATAAATTCAATTATTTAGTGATAAATATAAAATATTCAATAAAATATTATTTTTATATAAAAAGCTTATTTTAATAAGCTTTTTATTATAATAGAATTATCACAAAATTAATGTAAAAGGAGTATAGAATGGAGAAGTATAGAAGAGTTGAGATAAGTCATCTAGATAATTTTAGAATTATGCTTAATCGGCTAAAATGTGATGATGGAAGAAAACTTTTAGAATACTATGATAAATACATTCTTCAAGAGAAGCAAGCAGAAATTAATAGTTTAAAGAGAGTATTGTATTCTTTAATGATTGCTTATAGAAATATTGGTAATGAAGAAATTAGTAAAAAATATTATTTGCTTTATCAAGATTTGAAAAATAGAAAGGTAAACGTGGAAGAGGCTTTAAAATTATATGAAGAAATTATAGAACAGGTTAAATAAAATGTTATAATTTACTATTTGTGTTTTATTGAGTAAAAAGTAGTGTTTTTAAGTATAGTAGATGTAAGTTAATGTAATTAGAATATATGTGATTTTATACTTTTATGCAATTATGCTACTATGTAATTATGCAGTTGCCATTTTTATAGATTGAAGGTGATAGATTGAGTTTGAAGAAAACACGTTCAACAATTACTATTGATGATGATGTTCTTACAGAAATTAAACTATTAGCAGTAAAAGAAAAGGTTAATTTTTCAGTAATTATAGAAAGAGCATTGATAAAGTATCTTGATGAAGTGAAAGAAAATACTAAAAAGAAAAGTAAATAGTTTTGAAACAAATTTTAAAAGGTGATGTCTAACACCCGTCAAAGCACAAGACACCACCCAGCAAAACAATCCACAAGGGATTATTATGTATTTTTATTATACATGATTCCTCTGTGGTAATAAAGGAGGAATTTTTTTAATGTGTAAAAAGCTTCTGATAGCAATACCAAAAATAATTTTTTTAATATTCTGCTATACAATGGCCATTATAATTGGTTGTATTTCTGCATATTTTACATTTTCATTCTATACAGATGGAAATACTGGTTTTGACTTTTTTGCTCTTGGATTTATGGCTGTATCATTAGAGCTTATTAAGTTTGTTTTTGCAACAGTCTATCCATTTGTCAAATACAGAGATATCAAGATTGAAAAAACTATACTGTTAATTATGAAAATAACTTTCTTAATATCAATTTTATCAAGTATTTATTACTTACTACTTGGAAAAGAGATATCTTTATCACCTGCCAGTAAGACAGTAGAAATGTTATATACCAATATTCCTGTATTAAATGTAATACCACTTGCGCTTAGTCAGTTTATATCGACAATTAGTATATCTATTCTGATTGAGTTTTTGATTGTTTATTTACCAACAATTGCACCTGTTTTATTTAAAGAAAAAGTCTACAACAGAAAAGTATATTCAATGTCAAGTATGGACAAGATTGAAGAAATAATAAAAGTTATTCCAGATAGGTTGATTGATAATCTTCATAAAAAGATTTTTAAGAATATTGATTTAGACAGAATTACAGTTAATGAAGTGTCAGAAAGTAAGCCTAAATTAAAGCTTTTAAAGAATACCACTTTTAATATGCAAACAGACAGAGTTATAAATGAAGAATCAAATTATAATAGTTTTGTAGAAGATACTATATTATCAAACACTGTCCATGACAAAGAGTTAGAAGAATTATTAGATGTAATTTTTGAAAATAAAGAAGGTTTTATATGTCCAAGCATAAACTTTTTAGTTAAAAATACAAGTTTATCTAGAAATAAAATAAACAACTATAAGAAGTATCTTGATGAAATTGGTGTTTTATATACTACTGGGACAAGTACAACATTACAAGTTGACACAAAGGAAGATGCACTAAAAGCAATTGAAAATGGTGGGATATTCTATGAAATGTAAAGAGGAGGTATATATTGTGTTAATGCTGTTAAAAGAATACTTTAAATATTTATTGATTTTAATACCAGTACTTTTGTTTATGAATAATGTAGATGAAGAACAAGAAGCGAGAAAAATTGTAGATGTATTTAATAAGTATTTCAGAAAGGACAGTTAATATTATTTGGGGAGTTGATAGAAAATGAAAAAATGATGGAAGCAGCTGCGAAGATAAGAAAAGAAGCTAAAGGTAATAAATCTATGATTAAAGCAGCTGAAAAAATCGAAAAAGAAGCATAAATTTTGTAGTTTGGGGAGGTGTGAAAATGAAAACCAGATATAAGAAGCTAAAAGCAAAAAGGACAAAGGAAGAAATTATAAATGATAAATGGCTTAAAATTCACATGACATCACACAAAATTGTTAAGTTGGAAGATGAAAAAGAAATCAATAAATTAAGAAAAAGAAACCAGCAAACATTAAGAAGTATAAATAAATTGAAAAATTTAGGTGGAAAATAATATGAAATTTTTTAACAAGAAGAAAGAAAAAGAATTTGTGCAAGATTGTAAAGATGAATTAAATACACTTCCTATATTTGATCAGCAAGATAAGAATAATTTAAACCCTATATATGACAAAGAATTAGAGAAACTTAGCAAAAAGAAACTACCCTGGGGAATTAGAACAAATGAGAAAATTTATTAGAAGAAAAGTAATGTCACCACCGACCAAAGTATTGACATTACTTAACTTAAACAAAAGCCACAAAGGACTATATTAATTATATAGTCCTTCTGATGGCAAGTAAAGGGAGGAATTAAAATTGAAAAAATCTGATTGGATTCAAAAAAATGTTGAAGCTTCATTACTTGTAGAAGGTGTAAAACCAAGCAATAATGCTAAAAAGTTAAATAAAAAATACCTTGATGGAAAGATGACTTCTGATGAAGTTATAAAAAGAATAATAAAGCATTGGATTAAGTGATTGGTAGGGAGTGAGATTATGAAAAGATTTATATTTGGCTTAAAGAGCTTATTTATAAAGCCAACTAGAAAGAAATTTATAGGATTATTTGTTCCAGTTGGAATAATGCTCATACTTATTATAAATCGCAAGTATATGACTATTAATCATCCTGTAAAGTTCTTATTGTTATTCTGGGGAGCAATACCAGCTTATATCTGGTTTATGGGTTTTATATATATAGAGGATAAAAAACAGCTTGATGTATATACATCCTGTGATTATGGTAAAAACTACAACAATAATAACAAAATATATGACCAGGTATCACATATTGAGAAAAAGACAACAGTCACACATACTACAATAACTACAGAAACGGTGTATTTTAAGGAGGGAGGTAATTACATTGAATAAATTATTAAATGATTTAATGTTATTGCCATTTCAGATCCTATGGAAAATGGCAATAGGTGTTTCAAAATTACCAGGAGCAGAACCAATTGAAATATTATTATTTCTTGTACTTTTAGTTATATTCTATGCTAGTATGGCCACTTATGAATATAGAATTGGTTTGGGTTCGGGAGTATTACTTGGAATTTATTTATTGATTAGGGGAGGAATGAAGGAATGAATTATTTAGTGTTAATGAAAATTGATACAAGTCTTTTAGATAGATTTAGTGGGATAATTACTTTAATTGTTGCTTTAGGAATGATTTTAGTAGTTGGAAGGTGTTTATGGCAAAGGGCAATTTCAAGTGCAATTTTAAGTTTAGTTATATGTGGTTTGCTTTTGTGGGCTGTAAATAGTTTATCTACTTTCATGAATTTTATAACTGTACTTATTGATTTTACAGGAAGTGTGTTTGGTGGTTAAACAAAATTAAAGAGTATAGGGTATTTGTTCTATACTCTTTAATGACTTATTTGAAGGGAGGGATATAATGTCCAATAAAAAATATGAGAAAAACTTTATTGATAAATGGTTTGAAAGAAAATTAAATGAAATGGACAGATATTTTGGTGAAGTGTTTAATTATTCAATCGAATTAATAAAAGACTATTTTAAAGGACTTAAAAATACCTGGAGGGTAATTATATGCATTATAATATTGACTTGCTTATTTTGCTATTTAGGCTATAAAATACATGTTTTATTTATTGGTGTTTTAATAATAAGTGCATCTACTTTTTATAGCATATTTTTTGTTAAGTCAATAATTAAAAAGCATAAATTAAATAAAATGAACAGAAATTATAATTGGTTATATGAATTGTTTAACAGGCAAGTAATGGTTATTGAAGAGAATGAAAACCATATAACAATCAATAGTTATATTCCTTATGCAGATGTTTTAAAGAAAAAAGAACTTCTAGAAAACAGGTTTGATAGAGGCATATCATCAATTAATAAGAAAGGTAAAAGCTTTAGGACCTTTATAATAAGTTTTGATAATGGCAAAAAGGTAAAATTTAAGAAAAAATATTATTTAAAAGACTATATCAAGCAGCCAGAAAAAGAATTATCAAAGTATAGGATACCTTTTTTATTAGGTATAAACGAAAAAGAAAAAAATATTATAGCAGATTTAGGCAAATTAAATCACATTCTTATAGCTGGAGAGAGTGATTTTGGTAAATCAACGTTTGTAAATTGTTTAATTCAATCACTTCAGTATTACAATAACGATATATTATACTTTTTAGTAGATTTCAAGATAGTTGAGCTTAAAGTATATAGTAAATTTAATAATGTAATTTTCGTCAATGAGGAAGATTTTTCAAAATATTTAAGGAAAATTAATAATGAATTGAACAGAAGGAAAAATGTAATAGCAGATGCAGAATTACAGAATATTAAGCAATATAATAAAAAATATCCTGGAGAAAAATTGCCATATATAGTATTTTTAATAGACGAAGTTGCAGATATAAGGCTAGAATCAGAAGATAACAAAGATATGGAATCAAATGAAGCTATTATAACAAGGTTGTTAAATCAAGGGCGTGCTTTAGGCCTGCATGTAATTATAGCTACTCAAAATCCTTCTGGTGTTCAAATGTCTACACAGATACGAAAAGGATTAACAACAAAAATATCTTTTAAAGTAATAGGGCATATTGGGCAAAACCAGGTTGGAATAAAAAATACCGAAAACCTTGATAGAGGGGAATTCAAAATGTTAGGAGATGATGGGAAAATCAAATTTCTTAAAGGATTTTTCTGTGATAGAGAGGAATCCTGGGAGACATTTAATGAAATCCTTGAAAAAAGGAGGGAAAAGGATGTTATTATTTTCTGAGGAAAAATATAAAGAATTGTTTACTATTATTGTCAATAAAATACCACTTATAAATAAAGTATTAAAGAAAAATAATGAAGAAGATAAAAACAAAAGTGTAGAACAGTTTGTGGAGTTTAGGCAAATCAACTCCACACATGATGCAGTAATAATCGAAAAAAGAAAATTTTTTGACCAGGAAAAAGATACTTTTATTTCCACAAAGCCACAAAATGAAACCCAATTATATAATAGTTTTTTGATTTTTTGCTGGAACAATAAAAGTACTAATGATTTACTACCTGAATCCAAAAAGGTGCAGGTGGCATTAAAAATTAATAAACAAGAAAGACTAGATCTTCAAGCCAAAGCTATTGAAGAAGGGATTTTAATGAAATCAGGAAACAATAAAATTTTCTTCAGCAAAAACTTTAATTCAATTGAAGAAGTGTTGGAAGAAAATCTATAACCAGGTATATATTTTTATTGTTGAAAATATACTTTAATTTAAATATAATATATAAATGTTAATTTATAGTATAATAGGGGAGATTGATGTTAATGAGGGAATTAAATATACAAAAAAAGTTATCTTTACTTTTAGAGAAATTTGTTTTAGAAGGAGATGAAAAATGGAAAAATTTTCGAAAATCTGGACAAGTAGCAGGTGAAGAACCTTTTAAGCAACTATTTAGACCTCCATATAAGTTAAAGTTTGAATCAGATGATTTTGTACTATATATTAGTTCAATTTTAATAGAGCCTAAAGATTCTACTTTATGTGGTTTAATTTGTGGAAAAGTACCATATACCGATAGAGATATTGGATATATCTCTTTTGAACACGTACTTGAAGCAGAATATAAAGAAATGACAGATTTTGAAAAAAATATAACAGATTTCAGAGAATTACTTGAACTTAATAAATTAAGACTTGACTAGATAATATAATTTTAAGCAGAACCAAAATGATTTTTGTCGGTTCTGCTTTTAAAAAGTTGACTGGATAAAAAATATAATTTGAGGAGAATGTAATGTTTATTTATATTTTTAAATCTAATGACGAATCGCACATTGATATAACTCAAGATGAGCATGTAAAAGAATTAAATGAATATAAAAAAGGAAAAAGTTGGATAATGCTTGGTTGTGAAGTTTATATTATACATATTAACGAAAAGTATAATGATATTGAACTATACAAGAACTACTATGAAGAAAAGTACCTTAAAAACATACAACCTAGTGTTGTTCCAATTGGAATTGAAAATATTTCTGTAGAGAAATATTTATATAATATGGATTTAGTAGAACCTTATGGTAAATATAATCTTAAAAATGATATTTGGATTAAAAGCTGTGAAATAAAGCTCGAAAGAAAAATTGGTTCGATGGCTTATAAAGTAGATTCATTTGTTACAGCAGATAGGACTCAACTATATAATGTTATTTATGAAACAGGAGCTTGTACCAATGCTATGAATCTTAACGAATACGACCTTCAAAGTAAAAGTTTTACAAAACATATTGATTATAGCCATATCTGGACATATTTATCATATGATCCTCTAGAAAGCTGTTTACTATTTTGGCCTCATCCTGATAGTCCACATAAAAAAGATTAGCATATAAAATTGAAAAGCAATTCTGGAAAGAAAGTTTACTATATAGCTAAGTTTTTTCCTTTATGATAATATGTTTTATACATGGTTGTACTGACATTAATCTATACAAAGGTGGTAATATTAAGAGTGAATTACATTTTATACTGTGATGAATCAGAAAAAAAAGGAAAATTTTTCAGTAATTTTTATGGTGGAGTATTAGTTCCGGAAAGATATTTTGATAAAATAAATTTAGAAATAAACAATAAGAAAGCATCTCTTAACTTTAACGGAGAAATTAAATGGTCAAAAGTGACAGAACATTACTTAGATAAAT
>Ga0315536_1000912_pt1 | contig 14948 bp, 12 predicted proteins | sample SalMarSW160230MG_FD_203093 | JGI IMG/M metagenome (GOLD analysis project Ga0315536, IMG submission 203093) | Salt marsh sediment microbial communities from the Plum Island Ecosystem LTER, Massachusetts, United States - Salt Marsh Sediment SW1602-30 ... | reverse complement strand
CCATGGTATTCACTCTGAAGAAGCCTATAACATACTCTTGTTTTAGGTTATAAATATTGAAAAGGCTTATAAATGTTATGGAGAAGCGCGATATTATTGTTATCGGTGGAGGGCCCTCCGGCTCCTGTGTATCAGAGCAGTGCAGAAATCTGGACACCCTGCTGATTGACCAGAAGAAGGAGCCAGGAAGACCGATACAGTGCTCAGGCCTCGTATCAAGGAACGTTGACAGGTTCTTCCGTCCCTCTGGATGCATAGAGCATACGGTCAAAGGAGCAGTCCTCCACTCTCCCGGCGGAGGGAAGCTGGAGCTGATGAAGAAGCGGATTGCTGCCTACGTGATAGACCGTCAGAGGTTTGACCGCATCCTTCTGGAAAGGAGCAGGGCAGAAAAGCTTCTCGCGACCAGTGTCAACAAGGTGTCTGTCACAAGGGAGGGTGTTTCCGTATCCACCAGCGGAGGGACGCTCCGCTCAGAGGTCCTCGTAGGAGCGGACGGGCCAAATTCCCTCGTAAGGAGGCACTTCGGGCAAAGTTCAGAGAGCGTCCCGGGGATAATCGCCATAGAGGACAAGCCGGGCGAGGAGGATTTCGTGGAGCTATGGTTTGATAAAAAAAGGACGGATGGATTCCTCTGGAGAATCCCGCGCGGAGAAAGGACGGAATACGGGATGCTCGGGGCAGGGAGCTCCTTCCCCGTCCTGAAGAGATTTTTCAAACTGGGTGATTTCGAGAGGAGGGCTGGCTCCATACCCTTCGGTCTCCACAGGACCTCTTTCAGAAGGACGCTCCTCGTTGGCGATGCGGCGTCCCAGACAAAGCCCTGGTCAGGCGGCGGGATAGTTTATGGCATGGCCTGCGGGAGGATAGCAGCAGACGTCCTGAAGGAGGCCTTCAGGAATAACGATTTCTCGGAAGCCTTCCTTTCCAGGTACGAGGAGCGCTGGCACAAAACCATCGGCAGGTCTATAAGGGCAGGCCTGATGTTCAGGGAACTATACAAGTCGCTCAACAACAGTCAAATAGACAATATATTCAAATCCCTTGAGGGAATGGATACATCCCGACTGGACATGGACTTCCCCCTGATGGACATCCTTGAATAAGAATTCAGTAATCGCTCACTATCCTCTCGGTGCTGCCTGATGAGAAGAACTCTGACATGTCCTTCTGGGGCTTCTTCTTCTTGAACTTGTCCTTTATCTTCTTGATTATCCCTTTCGATTGCTTCCCGTACCGGAAGTCCTCTCTGCCGTGCTTCTCATACCCCTCTATGTATCTCGGTGGGGCCTCCGGCTCGGGCTCCTCCTTCTTGATTTTCGGAGGTTTTATGCTCTTTGTCTTGGTCTTGGCCGAGTGGAAGATTCCGTTCAGCCTGTCGAAGAAGCCCCCCTTCTGCATTGGCGGGGCGAAGCCGAGGCCCTTCTTCTGCGGGTAGAAGAGGTATGCAACGAACCCGACCACTATGACCATGACTATCACTATTATCACCCAGAACCATATCCCTGACCAGCTGCCTCCCCAGGACATCGTCTGCTCCAGCTCGAGGTCAGCGAGAGCAGATTCTGCATTGTCAATGTCTGCCTGCAGGCTTGAAAGCAGGGTGTTTGCGGTTGTCCAGTCCTCCGCGTCCACCGCAGCCAGCAGCTCCATGAAGGTTGAATTGAGTTTGTCCATGAGATTCTTCACGGCCGTGTAGTTGCTGTCGTTGACTGCCGCGGGGTTTATCAGCCTGAACCTCGCGAACATGGCCTCCACCATGGCCGTCTTGTTCCGGCACGATGCATTTATCTGCCCTGCCAGTTCCTCTGTAGCGAGCACGACCACCTTGAAGGTCTTCGCGTCGTTGGTGTCAGCGTCGGTTGACATGTAGGCCGTGAATATCCCGGTAAATTCCCCCACCTCTGCGTCGCTTGCCATGGTGAAGTCAACGGTGAAGTTCCAGCTCGAGCCGGGGCTCAGGCTGTAGCTCACAGGGGTTATGGTGGTGCTGTCTATCACTCCCGAAGCAGTGACCTTCAGCTTTGCCACGAGGACCGTGTCACCGGAGTTCTTTATTGTGACGTTCGTCCTGTTGCTCCCTCCCGGGTATGCATAGACCTTCGCTGGGTAGTCGGTTATGCTCACCGCGAAGTTGAAGTCATCCCCTCCGCTCGGCGTCCCTCCTGTGGTTCCAGGGTCTGTATCACCGCTCGTATAGGAATCATCAATATCGAAAGTCCTCTTGAGCGAGTAATAATAGAAGTTGTTGTTCGCGTCGCGAGCCACAGCGGTCACGTTAGTCCACCGGTCATCGCCGGTGCTGGAGGTCTTTATCCTCATCCTGCAGGTGGTGTGGGTGGAGCCATTGGCCAGGCTGGTTATGTTAACGCTGTCGCAGTCAGGGCTCCCGTCATACGTCCCGAAGGTGAAGGCCTCTACGCCGTCTGACTCGTCCTCTATCAGCTGTATCTGCTGCAGGGCCAGCGTGCCGTCCGCATTGGATATCGTAATATTTAAATATGCAATCTTGTAATCCTCCCCCTCGAGGTCGGTCACCGCAGAAGGTATGCTGTAGCTGATTGTGAGGTATCCGGCGCTTATGTTGTAGAAGGCATAATCAAGATTTGCAGGGTTGACGTAATTCCCGTTGGTGACGTTGACGTAAAGGTAATACCTTCCGGGCGCGTCCGCTAGGTTGTGATAATTGGAGCCCCAAACGAGGTCGGGTATAATATAGTTGAACTTGTAGTGGCCGGTCGCGCCGCCACCCTGAACCGTTCCCATGGACGAGTTCGTCCAGGTCGGGTTGTAAGGGACACTACCCGAGTCCTTCCTGTTATAGACCTTGAAATTCACTGACGAGAGACCCGATGTCACATAGCTGCCGTTCGGGTACTGGACAGAGACGTTCACCGTTACGTTCTCTCCCGGCGGGACAAGAGCCTCATTTATATTGTTATACGTGCAGGTCCCGTCGTAGCAGACATTGGCAAGCTCCACTACGTATCCCGCATAGACGTACGCCGTTGCGGTATTGTCAGAAGAGTCCCCTGCCTCTGACTCGTAAAGGATGAGCTGCGCAGTTAGCGTGTGGTTCCCTGCAGAGGAGACGGTTATGTTGTCTATGAAGGTGAGCGGCAGGGAGGGGCTCTCTGTGGTGAGGGTGGTGTTGCTCACGTTCTGGGAATACCACGTCCCCGAATCAAGCCTTATCCTGACGGTGAAGTTATCCGTAAGGTTGAAGCTTCCCGTAAGGTTGACGAGGACTGTTGCGTTGATGTCGTCCCCGATGGCAGTATTGTTGTTCGAGGAGTGCGACCACCAGAAATCCTCAATCGCCACGTTCGGATACAGGCCGAACGTCGTGGTTCCAGAAGCATACGTATAGTTGGCATCAGAGCAGTTAATCTTCCACGTCTGGTCGCCCCTGCCGAGGGAAGCGAGGCTGAACTCCGTGGGGGTGTTGTCGAGGACGGAATCGTTATTGTAGACCTGGCTGCCGTTGAACCACACGGTGCAGTTGGTCGTTGCCGCGACCTCGTCCACCACAGTGAAGTTGAAGAGAACCGGGACGCTGCTCTGGTTGGTCGAGCCAGGGGTGTGGACCGTAACGGAAGGAACTTCGGTCTCCACCACTATCCACCTGGTTTCCGTGCTGTTGTAATTGGATGCGCTGTCGTTCGCCCACGCAATATACGTCCAGTTCCCGTCACCGAGGTCTGCGAAACGGTATGAGCATGACCCGCCGGAGGACGAATTGGTGTAATTGACAGCGCTTGCCCATGCCGAATGGTTGAGCTCGAATATGCAGCTCTGCGTGTTGTTGTCGGCTATCGTCACGTTGAACGTAACGACCCCGCTGTTGGTCCAGTTGCTCTGCGTCGGGTTGTTCGCGGCGAAATCCACGTCAGGCGGGTTGTTGTCAACGGTCAGGTTCAGATAATCCGAACGGCTCTCGTTATCATCTGTAATGTTCGCCACTGCGCTGAAATTATAATAGGCCTCTGCTATGCCAGAAACGTCACAACTCGTATTGGAAAAGCTTGTCCCGTAAGTGGTGTTGGTGCATATGTCAACCCACTGGGAACCGTTATGATATTGCCAAGTTACATTACCCGCGCTCGAGTTGGTCGTTGAAGTAAATCCAACCGTGCCTCCTATGAAAGTGCCGTTGGTCGATGCTATTGTCACATCAATATTCCCTGTCGCAGCAAGGACACTGACAGTAAAAGCAATATAGAGTCCTGCCAGAAGGAGGACTGCCAGTTTCCCCCCGCGAACAAGAACCGGTCCCATTGGCTTCACTGTTAATTATTGTATTATTAATGTTATATCCGTTGTTCTTAATAAAATTATATCATTGCGTTTTTATTGTTGTTTTTTTCCTTCCGCGGCCCGGCAAGCACTTTCATGCCAGCCACACAATCACTGCCGGTCACGAATCCGGGGATGTCCAATTAATATAAGCTTGCTAATTCAAATTAAAGCATGGCAGACCTCATACAGATGCTGATTGAAGTCCTCAGGATAGACTGCAATGTCGTGCAGTGCTACTACACGAACCAGATAGACGCCATATTCAACCTCTTCTTCTTCCCCACCGTCTTCATCCTCCTCATCATATACCTCATCCTCCAGTACGTACTCGACGAGGTCAGGGGAGGGCTGCGCCTCCTCATATCAATAGCGCTCTACGCCGTGATAGTCATTAACGGGCTGATGACCCTGTTCATTCCCCTCAGCCAGTTCTGGTGGATTATACTGATACTAATAGTCGGTGCATGGGTGTTCTTCTTCCGCCTCCTCTTCAAGGAGAAGAGGGGCGGCAAAGGGAATCTAGCAGGCTCCGCTGCCATGGGGGGGATTGCAGGATACCTGGCAGGACGGGCCAGGGAAACCCTTAGCGATGATTATAATGACATGAAGAAGGCAATAAACGACAGGCTGATAAATCTCAGGGGAATAGTGGAGAAGATTGAGAAGGCACCGGCAGGCGCTGACATAGGCGCGCTGACAGCTGCATACTGGAACATGAAGACAGAAACTGAGGAACTTATAAAAGCCTTTGCAAGGTCGGGCAAAATCCAGACGGGCGTTGCAGATTTTGATGTTGAAAAGAGGGGCAAGCAATACTGGAGAAGCATAGAAGAGATATCAAAAAAATTTGAGAAGGCTGAAAGACACAAAAGGGCTGCGTGATAATCATGGCAACGTTCGTTGAGATTGCGATTCCGTTCTTCTTCGTTTTGGCAGTGGTATATGGGTCGCTCGAGGTATCCAACGTCTTCAAGAAGTCGTCTGTAAAGGGCATGATATCCCTCGCGATAGCCGCGGTGACCCTCACCTCAGAGGCAGTCACGGTCTTCGTCATGGACATCCTCCCCTACGCGGCAATCCTCTTCGTGATATTCTTCGTCCTGGGCTTCATACTCAACGTCTTCAGGGGAGATGACAAGAAGGTCGATTTCTCCCTTGTTGCTGTGATAGCGGCCCTGGTCCTGGTGTTCGTCTCGAGCCAGCAGGATTTCGTGGAGAGCTACATACCATGGCTCTCTTCAGAGAACTCTGTCTTCATCGTGGCAGGAATCCTCCTGCTGATGATATTCTACGCTGCCTATAAGAAGGGCGGTTTCATGGGAGAAACCAAGCAACAATAACTACTCGCCGTATTCGACTTCGTATATCTTCACGTACCTGTTGTCAAAGACCTTCTTCACAGGGAGGCCCTTGCCCTCCATGAACATCAGGCTGTTGAATATCGAGTTCTCTGCTTCAGGGGGGACGTAGAAAACGCCAAAGTCCGCGAGCCCCACACACCCTGGCATTGACGGGGTCTGGTTCCCGACGGTCAGTATTCCCTGGTTTGTACAAACCTCGTTTATGTAACTCCTCTGGTAATACTGCCCGTTCTGTGAGATAAGGAACATGGGCGTCCCTGACAGTCCTCCGTCCGGTCCCATCGGAAGCCAAATCTCATATGGCCCGTTGCTGAAGACGTAGATGGTGTCGTTTTCCCTCTGCTGCGTGCCTGCCTGGTTCATCTGGAGGTATCCTATTATCTGCTCGCCGTCTGATGCAATCTTCGATATTGCCCCGTACTTGCCGGGGAGGGTGTAATCCATGAGTATGTGAGTAACGCCCTTGCTCTTTATCCATTCCTCGTGATCGTCCCAGTTCGAGACGTCGTCCACGTACCACTGCGCTATCGGGACGTTTATCGTTGAGCCGAAGAGGTTGCCGCCGTCAGCGACGGACGCCCTCTCAGCCCTCGCATGGAACCAGTGGCCGAAGTCCCACCATGAAAGTATCACGCTGTCCTCAGGAGTCTGGTCCCTGAAGAATGCGAATGCCTCATACCATGGCTGGTTGTCTGCAAAGACCTCGTTGCCGTTCTCGTCATAGGTGATGCAGGGCTCGACATCGAAGGGGTCATTGGAATTATATCTCGGGAAGCATATGGAGGGACCCAGGTTTATGCCGTATGCATAGGCGCTTGCGAAGTTCGTCATTACGAGCAGGATTGCGAGCGCAACCAGGATAATCGCTATGGGGTTGAACCTCTTTCCTGCGTCAGCCATTCGCTTGTACGCCCCTGTCCTTTTTGACTTGTCAACTACCCAGTATGCAAAGAACCCGGAAAGGAGGGATGCGGGGACAGCTATGAGGAACACCAGCCTCACGTAATAGAATACCGCGAATATGCTGGTGAAGAACCATATCGCAGGAAGGATGAGAATCCAGTCCTTCCTTTTCCATACCCTGTAGAGTATTGCACCAATGCCCAGAATCATGAGCAGGCTTGCTGAGAAGAACCATGACACCGAAGACAGTTGCGGAAGGTAAGCCGAAGAATAGCTGTTTCCTGTCGTTGACTGTATGGCAGCCCAGTCACCGGGAGCGTTCTCAGCAACGGTCGTCCCTATAACGCCCTTCTCGAAGGTCATCAGGCCCGTGAATTCAGAAACGTCTCTTGCAAGGCTGTCTATGAACATTGAGCCCGTGAGGAGACCAACAACCCCTATGACCATTATCCCTGGTATCACGTAAGGAAGAAGTTCTGATTTTATCAGCTTGAATCTCTCAACGCCGTACCTGACTGCGAGCACGCCTGCGACTGCGAATGACAACTGAACAGCCACGGCATTGGTTGTTATGTTGTGCGGGAAAACCCAGTGGAGCGGAATCCCTATGAGCACCAGCGGAAGGAATGAGAAAATAATCCTCTCGTCATAGCACGACTCTATCGAGCTTACCCATTTGTCAAGGCCCCCGAACAGGTAGTTAAGGAGCACGAGAATCCCTCCCGTAAGGAACAGGACACCGAAGAAACCGACGTAAAGGGCATATATATACTGGACGCCGCCCCATGACATCCCCAGCATCGCAAGGGAAATACCTGACATTATTCCGTCAATCAGTGACTTCCTCCTGAATGCCCTGACAAAGAAGTATGCTGTAAGCGGTATGAATATCGCGGCAACAGGCTCCTTCTCAAGGAACCCTGCGGATGTTCTGGTCACGGCCGCAGGTATCACTGCCATGAAGAATGCCGAGGAAATTCCTGCCAGCCTGCTCTGGAAGAGCTCCCTGCCCAGGAAATACATCACAAGGACGGATATCGCTCCCAGGATTGCAGGGAATATTATGCTGAACTGGAGGAAAGTCATCTGAGACCCCAGGGCCGAAACCAAGAGGTATCCGAAGACCGGAAGATATATGGGAAGCATGTATTCTATCTGGTAGGTGTTGACACCGTCAGGAAAGTATCTGAGGGCGTCATGATAATTCACGCTCAAACCGTTCTGCAGGGCATACTCACCTGTCCTGTAGAAGAAGAACGGGTCAAGCGCCTGAAGTTCCCCGAACCTCGCAGGGAACGACCTTATCCAGAACGCGCTGGAAACTATCAGGACCAGGGCTACAGCCCACCAGTATTTCATGGCAAGCTCCTTTACGTTAACCTTTCCGGACAGCTTTCCAGGCATATAATCACATGTCACTATTTAATAGTGGTATTTAAATAATTATCTCTTGCACGCCCTCTTGAATGCTGTGAGGAATGCCTTCGAGTCGTCGGACATTGCCTGAGCCGCTGACGTGAGGACTTTCTTCGGGTCCTTTGCCCTGACTATTATCTTGGGCTCTGCCATGTACGGATGCTCTATCATGTATGATGACTGCCCGGCACCGGCCCTCCACGCGTTCTCCCTCAGGACATTGAGCAGCGTGTGGGTCTCTCCCCGGACCTCCACCTTCAGCTTTTCCTTCCCCTTTTCAACAACCCTTAGCTCCATGAAACCACCTTCTGCGCTTAAGATAATTGTGACAGGGGTTTATATACTTACCCCTTCAGTGCGCTTATCTCTTTCTTCAGTTCCTTCGCGAACCTCTCCTTTATTTCCCTGAGGCGTTCCTCATTGTCCGCCTCGACCGTTATCCTTATCTTGGGCGATGTATTGGACGCCCTTATCAGGACCCAGCCGTCCGGGAAGTCGACCCTGACACCATCCATCGTGTTCACCCTCTCAAACTCTTCACCGAACCTCTTCTGGAGGTTCTCTATAACCCTGAACTTCACGCTGTCAGAACACTCGAAGCCGTCCCTGTCAAAGGGGGACGATTTCATCCCGTCAACAATCTCCGAGAGCTTCCTGTCCTGCGAAGAAAGGACGCAAGCCATGTAATAGGATATGGCAAGGGAGTCATCGTAAGGAATCAACGAGGGAAGCATGAAGTGGCCTGACCTCTCCACCCCGAATGCCCCGCCGAGCTTGTGGATGGTCTCTGCAAGGAAGGTGTGGCCGACCTTTATCCTCTCGACTCTTCTCCCGAACCTCCCTGCTACATCGTCCAGCATCCTCGTGCACTCCACGTTCGCTACCACCGGACCCTTCTCCTTCCCGAGCACCTCCGAAAGGATAACGTATGACGTCTGCTCTGGCTCGAGCTTCCTCCCCCTGTCGTCAACCGGCGTCATCCTGTCGCCGTCGCCGTCGTACGCTATCCCTAAGTCATGCTCCCTGACACCCTCCTTCAGGGCATCGAGCGGGTCCTTCATCTGGTCCGGTTGCCTGTTGGGAAAATTCCCATCCAGCTCTCCGAAGAGGACCTTCACCTCGAATCCCGCCTTCTTGAACAGCTTCCCTGCAATAAGGGATGCGGCACCATTCCCGCAGTCCAGGATAATCCTCATCCTCCTCTTTGGCCTTATCCTTGACAGGAGATAGTCAATATACCCGTCAATGACCTTCCTGCTGTCTACCACCTCAAGCTTCCCTTCCTTCCTCTCAATGAACCTGCCCTCCTTGTACATGTCCCTTATCCTCATTATCTCCTCTTCCCTGAACCCCTCCCCGTTGGGGCGGAAGAGCTTGACGCCGTTGTGCTCCTTTCCCAGGTGGGAGCCTGTCACGTAGAGGAAAATCATTCCGCTCTTCCATGCACGGAAGAAACCGCTTCCTAGAGGGTTTACTCCCACATCGGTCACATTCCCCCCTGCCTTCCTCACACCCCTTATGAGGGCTTCAGAGAGCGCGGGCGAGGAAAGCCTCCCGTCCCTGGCCACAACGAAATCCTTCTTCTCAGAATACTGGCAGATGAGGTTCCCTATGTTTTCCATCATCCCGTCTGTCAGGTTCTCCCCGTACACCCCCCTTATGTCATATGACCTGAATATGGAGTAGTCCATGGAATCACAGTTAACTATTCTATAATTGTATATAATATAAGAATGGCTATTCGCCCATTTCCTTCACTAGCTGCTCTGCCCTCGAGGCAGAGATGTTCCCTTCCTCTATCATCCTTTGCGCGACCCTCTCTGCCATCTCACCTGAGGCTCCCCCGACTATCGCGAGGTTGGTGGCATGCAGCTTGAGGTGACCCCTCTGGATTCCCTCTGTTGCCAGCGCCCTCAGGGCGGCAAAGTTCTGCGCCAGGCCGACCGAAGCCATCACCCCTGCCAGCTCCTGCGCCGTCTTCACGCCGAGCATCTTCAGCGATACCTTCGCTACGGGGTTGGTCCTCGTGCACCCCCCTATCGTCCCTACAGCTATCGGCAGCTCTATGCTACCTACCAGGTTCCCTTCTCCATCCTTCTCATACATGGTTATCGGCTTGTATCCGTCAATCGCTGCGTAGGAATGCATCCCTGCCTCGACCGCGCGGAAATCATTGCCAGTGGCTATGGTGACCGCATCTATCCCGTTCATTACACCCTTGTTGTGGGTGGTGCACCTGTAGGGGTCCTTCACCGCGAAATTGTATGCCTGGATTATCCCTTCTATGACATCCTCTCCCAGGACGTCCTTCTTCCAGACCGCCTTCGCCCTGGCGAGGCGCTTTGTCGCGAGGTTGGATATTATCCTCAATCTCACCTTCCCTCCTGTAATCTCCTCGAGGAGAGGGGATATCTTCTCCACCATGGTGTTGACCGCGTTGGCTCCCATCGCGTCCCTGACGTCAACAAGCAAATGGATTATAAGCATCCTTCCGGCATCGGTCTCTATCTCCCTGACCTCAATCCCTCTCGGCCCGCCACCGAACCTCTCCAGCATGGAATCCTGCTTCCTGGCAAGCTCTATCAGCGCTTCCTTCCTCTCATCTATCCCCCTCTTTGCCTTTTCCATGTCCGGGATGTCCACTATCTGGGCCTGGCCTATCATCACCGGCTCGTCAGTTTCTGCTTCGAATCCGTTGGGCCTTGCCAGCTTCGCGGCATAGGAAGCAGCTGCCACGACGCTCGGCTCCTCGATTACCATGGGGATTAGATAGTCCTTCCCGTTGATTTTGAAGTTCGTGGCCACGCCGAAGGGGAACTCGAAAGTCCCGACAACGTTCTCTATCATCCTGGTCGCAACGTCCAGCCCGAGCCTCCCGGTCTTCTTGAGGGTTTCCAGGTCCTCCTCATCGAGACCTGCAAAATCCTTTATGGCAGAGAGCTTCTCGTCCACGCTGAGCTTGTGGAACCCGCTTATCTCAGAGCTTTTCTCCGTAATATCAGACATCATTAGAAAGTTGCAGGAAACTATTTAAAAAGCATTCGTCCCGGCAACGCTTATTGCCCAACTATCCACCAGACCAAAAGCATTATTACCCCGGAATACAATATTATAGTATGCTTGAAGCCCAGATAGCAGCGCTCGTGATACTTCTATGCCTCTCTGCATTCTTCTCCGGCATAGAGACCGCTCTCATGTCGGTAAGCAGCATAAAGGTCAAGACGCTGGTGAGGCAGAAGAAGAGGGGAGCCGAAGCGCTGCAGAGGATAAAGTCGAATCCAGAGAGGCTCCTTGTGACCATACTGGTCGGCAACAACATAGTCAACATATCAGCAGCAGCCATCGCAACCTCTGTCGCCACATCGATGTTCGGTGATGCTGGTATCGGCATAGCGACGGGAATAATGACGCTGCTCGTCCTGATGTTCGGCGAGATAACCCCCAAGTCCTATTCCACCCACCACTCAGAGAAGGTAGCTCTCAGGGTTGCAAGGACGGTAGAGATAATAAGCAAGATTCTCTTCCCCATAGTGAGGAGCCTGGAGGCATTCAGCAACCTCATGATGAGAATCTTCGGGAAGAAGGGTTCTGAAAAGCTCACAGAGGACGAGCTCAAGACCATAGTGACCATGGGGGCAGAGCAGGGGATAATAAAGAGGGAGATAGCAGGGATGATGAACAGCCTCATAAAGTTCGAGAAGACCCACGTCGGTGAGGTGATGACCCATAAGGATGAGATGCTCATGATAGACGGAAGCAAAACCATAGGCGATGTAATCGATTTCATCGTCAAGACCCCCTACTCAAGGTATCCTGTCTACATGGACAACGAGGACAACGTGGTGGGAATAGTGGACGTGGACGAGATACTGGCAAAGCTGAAGGCAGGCAAGACAAAAACCAAAATCTCTAAAATAAGCAGGAAGCCATATTTCGTGCCGGCAACAAAGGAGATAGCGAGCCTGCTCTATGATTTCGAGGCAAAGGGCACTGTCATCGCGGTTGTGGTTGACGAGTTCGGCCACGTGAAGGGCCTCATCACAGTAGATGACGTGATGGAGGAGATAGTAGGGGACATCTTCGACAAGAGCAGGAAGCCCAGCATCTACATAAAGAGGATAAGCCCCTCGGAGCTACTGGTTGATGCCCGGGTCACCGTGGAGATGCTGGATGATTACATGGACCTCGGCCTCCCGGAAAGGGAGTTCGATACCATAGCGGGCCTCATACAGAAGAGAACGGGCGAGATACCGAAGAAGGGCGAGATAATATTCCTCAAGAAGGTCAAGATAATAATCGAGGATTCTGATGAAAAGACCATAAGGAAGGTCAGGATAGTGAAGAGATGATTGAGCTTGAACAGGTTCTGAGCAAGGTGAGGGCAAGGAAGCCCGGGAGGGTCTTCGTCCAGGTCCCCGAGGGTCTGAAGCCAGGAGCAACCGGATTGTGCAGGGAACTTGAGAAGTCGGGGACAGAAACCATACTATCTCTTCCACCCTGCTACGGTGCCTGCGATCTCAGGGAGGATGAAGCCAGGATGCTCGGCTGCGACCTCATCCTCCACATCGGGCACTCTGACTATGGGATAAAGACGAGGATTCCAGTAATCTACGAGGAATACAGGGTTGATTATGACCCGACCGCCCTCCTGAAAAGGCATCTCCCCAACCTGAAGGAGTACAAGAAGCTCTGCCTGGTAACGACCCTCCAGTACCTTTCCGGCCTTCCGAAAGCGAGGAGATTCCTCGAATCCCGCGGAAAAAAGATATTTCTGGGAAGCCCCAGCGTTGCAAGATATCCAGGCCAGGTCCTTGGGTGCGACTTCTCTGCAGCAATCCCCCTGGAGAGCGTGGTTGACTGCTTCCTGTTCATGGGAACAGGGACCTTCCACCCGGTCGGTCTCGCCATGGCCGTCAAGAAGCCCGTCCTCTTCCTTGATTACGAAACAACGGAGTTGGTTGACATGAGGAACGAGAAGAGGAATGCGGAGAGGATGAGGATGATTCAGGTGGCAAAGGCCTCCCACGCAAAGAGCTTCGGAATCATGGTATCCACCAAGCCCGGGCAGATGGGGATAAAGGCAGCAATCTCCATGAAGAGGAAACTCGGGAAGAAAGGGCTCTCCGCATGCATCCTTGCCGCCAACGAATTCCTTCCCTCCCAGCTCGAGGGCATGGGAATAGAGGCCCTGATAAATACTGCCTGTCCCAGGATAAGGGAGGATGCCAGGATGTTCAAGAAACCGATAGTCAACCCAGAGGATTTTGAGCTCCTCCTCGAGAACCTCTAGCTATCCCCTGATTTCTGACTTCACGAAATCCATTATCTTCTGCGCGACGTTTATGTTGGTCGCCTTCTCTATGCACTCAAGGCCGGGGTTTATGTTGACCTCCAGGACGTTTATTTTTCCTTTCGTATCTATCATATCGATTGCACATACTTTAGCACCTATGGCATTTGCCGACTTGATGCAGATGTCCTCCATCTCGCTGGTGAGCTTGAACGCGACGCCCCTGCCCCCTGCCTTTATGTTGGAGCGCGACTCGCCCTTTGCTGCAATCCTCTTGTAGCTGGCGATTATCTCATCACCGGCAACTATACCCCTTATGTCCTCGCCCGGGTTCGGGAGGTATTTCTCAATGAGAATCTCCTGCTTCAGGGTCCTCATGGTCTCTATGGCAGACCTTGCTGCCTCCTTGCTCTCCATCAACATGACACCCTGCCCTCCGAAGCCTGATAGGAGCTTGAGCATCACCGGCATCTTATACCTGCTTATTATCGAAAGTGCTGAACTTTTTGACCCCGTCATATATGTTTCAGGAACGTCAATGCCCTTTGATACCAGCCTTTCCAGGGTTATGAACTTGTTGTGTGCCACCATCACGGTCTCTGCGTTATAGGGCTTCATGACACCCATCTCGTCAAGGAATCTCATCACAGGATAGCCCACCCTTGCCCTCTTGGAATCAATCCTCGGAAGGATGTAGTCAAAATCAGAAAGGCTCTTCTTCTCGTAAACAGCGTCAAGCTTCTTCTTTATCACCAGCCTGATATCTATGATTGGTATGAGGCTCGGCTTCATCTTAATATTCTTTCCCTCCTCAAGCAGCCTCTTTGTCGTGTATCCGATGGCATTCTTTCCCGGTCCAAGGATTGCAACCTTCATGCCCCACCCGTATAGAACTTGTATACTGTTATTAAAAGGATTACCCCTTCTTCTTCTGCTGGGGGTATGGATACCTGTATTGCTGTCCCGGCTGTGGCCTCACCTGAGGCAGCTTCTTGTAGTCATCTTTCCTGTAGACGGTTTCCTGCTCTATTATCTTCCCCTCGAGCAGGTCCTTGATGTAATTGAGCTCAGATTTGACAATCCTCATGTTCCTCTGCCTGTCCTTCCTCGACAGCTTCCTCTCCTCTATAATCCTGAGCGTCTCCTCTGTGTGGTCCAGCTTCTCGAGGAGAAGCTTTCTCAGGCGACCTTCCTTCTTGAGTGCGTCCTCCCTCAGCCTGTCCCACTTTCTCCTCGTCCTCCTGACCTTCCAGTTCCAGCCGAATATCATCCCGAATATGTCCATCATCCACCAATCTCCTCGAAACATTTTTGGCAGGCCTTTATGTTTCCTGGTATTGCCTCCTTATGGTCTGACTCTGCGAGCTCTGTCTTTATAGCCTTCTTCAGGTTCTCCATGGGAATCATCCCGGACAGCCGTATGAAGGCGCCAAGTATCGCTATGCTCGGTATCGGTTTCCCGAAGCTCTCAATCGCTATCTTGGTCGCGTCTATGAATTTTGCTCCCTTGAATCCCTCAATCTTATGTTCCGAATTCACCAGCACGATACCCCTGTTCTTCAGCCCATCCAGAGAGATTGCCTTGTCTATGGTGGGGTCCATTATTATGACCGCGTCAGGATTGAATATGTAGCCTCTTGACAGCACCTGCTTCCTGTCCATCCTGCAGAAGCTAGCCA
>Ga0315536_1000911_pt1 | contig 14950 bp, 12 predicted proteins | sample SalMarSW160230MG_FD_203093 | JGI IMG/M metagenome (GOLD analysis project Ga0315536, IMG submission 203093) | Salt marsh sediment microbial communities from the Plum Island Ecosystem LTER, Massachusetts, United States - Salt Marsh Sediment SW1602-30 ... | reverse complement strand
CGTCCCCGGGGCCCTGGTCATGGCCCAGACGCGTTCGGTCCTGCGCAGCGTGGCCAGCCAGACCCATTCCCCCGGCAAGGTCCTGTCCAAGACCAACCAGTTGCTGTACCGGGATCTGCCGGAAAATATGTTCGTCACCCTTTCCTACCTGGTCTTGGACGGCCCGAAAAGGACCGTGACCATCTCCCGGGCCGGACATCTGGCCGCTATCATCTACCGCAAGGCCACTAAGGGTTGCGAGCTGGAAATGCCGACCGGCATCGCCATCGGCATCTCGGATCCCGACACCTTCGACCTGATGCTGACCGAGCGCACGGTCAAACTGGGGCCCGGTGATTTCATCCTGCTGTACACCGACGGCGTGGACGAAGCGACCAACACCGCCCAGGAGCTGTTCGGCAGCGAGCGGCTGATTCAGGCCCTGCACGAAGCGGCGAACTACCGCGCCAGCGGCATCGTGGAATACATCGAGCGCGCGGTCCACCATTTCGTGGGCGACGCGCCGCAGAACGACGACATCACCATGATCCTGGTCAAGGCGGAAGAAGGCGAGGCGCCATGAACAAGAAGGAGCTGGCGCGCAAGCTGGCGGGGCGCTTCGGATTCAAGCAGCGGGAGGCGGCCGTGATCGTGGACAGCCTGTTGTCCACCATCGCCCGCGAACTGGTGGCGGGCCGCCGCGTGGAACTCCGGGGTTTGGGCACCTTCGGCACGCGCGAACGCCGGCCCAGCCTGGGACGCGTGGTCAAGACCGGCAAGCCGGTGCCCATCCCCGCCCTGCGGCGAGTCTATTTCCGCCCCGGCCGAGATTTGAAGGAGATTCGCGGCGGCCGCGGTTCCGCGCCGGAAGCGTGAACGGGTTCTCCCTCACAGACCTGAATGCCCCCCAGCGGGAAGCCGTCGAGCATGCCGGCGGCCCCCTGTTGATCCTGGCCGGCGCCGGCTCCGGCAAGACCCGGGTCATTACCTACCGCATCGCCCATCTCATTTCCCAGCTCGGCGTCCGACCCGGGCAGATCCTGGCCGTCACCTTTACCAACAAGGCGGCCAGGGAAATGCGGGAGAGGGTCGACCGCCTCCTGCACCACGACGCCGCCCGCCACCTCTGGCTCGGCACCTTCCACGCCCTGTGCCTGCGCATCTTGAAGCGCGAGGTGCCCTATGCCTTCTCCGTGTACGACGACGAGGACAGCCTGCGGCTGCTGAAAACCTGCCAGCGGGAGCTGAATTGGGACGACAAGTCGGTCAAACTGGAGCAGGCGGCGTACCGGATCGAGAGCGCCAAGCACGAACTGCTGGATGCGGCGCAATACCAGCAGGCCGCGACGGACTACCTCACGCGCCAGGTCGCCAAGCTCTACGCCCGCTACCAGGAAAAACTGGCGGCCAACCACGCCTTCGATTTCGGCGATCTGATCATGGCCGCGGTGAAACTCCTGGCCGAGCGCCCCGAGGTCCTGGAAAAATACCGCGGGACCTTCCGGCACATCCTGGTGGACGAATACCAGGACATCAACCACGCGCAATATGCCTGGATCCGCCTGCTGGCCGGGGAAGAGGGCGATCTCACGGTGGTGGGGGATGACGACCAGAGCATCTACCAGTTCCGCGGGGCCGACATCCGCAACATCCTGGAATTCGAGCGGGACTATCCCCGGGCGCGCGTGATCAAGCTGGAGCAGAATTACCGTTCCACCCAGACCATCCTGGAGGCGGCCTGGGCGGTGGTGAAGAACAATCCCCGCCGCAAGGAGAAGAAGCTCTGGACCGAAAAGCCCGGCGGCGCGCCCCTGGTATACTACCGCGGCGAGGCCGAGACCGACGAAGCGGCCTACGTGGTGCGCCAGGTTCAGCGTCTGCAGGACGGGCCCGACACGGCCGGCGGTTCGGACCCCGCCCCCCTGCGGTTGGCCGACTTCGTGGTCCTGTACCGGACCAACGCCCAGTCCCGGCCGCTGGAGGACGCGTTGCGGCGCGAACGGATGCCCTACCGTATCGTCGGCGGCATGAAGTTTTACGACCGCATGGAGATCAAGGACGTGCTGGCCTACCTCAACCTGCTGGTCAATCCGGCGGACGAACTGTCCCTGACCCGGGTGATCAACACGCCGCCCCGGGGCCTGGGCGAGGGCTCCCTGGCGAAGCTCCGCGAACTGGCCGCCGCCGAAAAGCTGACCCTGTTCGCCGCCTTGGAAAAGGCGGCGGGGACGCCGGGGGCCTGGCCCGAACGGCTGCGCCGCAGCCTCGAAGACTTTCTGGCCCTGATGCGCGATCTGCAGGTCCGCCGCGGCGGCGAGGCCCTGCCGCGCTTCCTGACCTCCCTGATCACGGAGAGCGGGTATCTGGCCATGTGGCAGGCGGCGTCGCGGGAAGAGGGCGCGGCCCGGATCGAAAACTTGAACGAACTCATCGCCGCGGCGGAGGAATTTACGCGCACCGGCGACGGTTCCCTGGAGGGATTCTTGGACCAGGTCGCCTTGGCGGCGAGCCTGGACGAGCGGGCCGACAGCGGCGACCAGTTGACCCTGATGACCCTGCACTCGGCCAAGGGCCTGGAGTTCCGGGTGGTCTTCATGGTCGGCATGGAGGAAGGGCTGTTCCCGCACGGAAACGCCCTGCAGGACGAACAGGGGTTATACGAGGAACGGCGCCTGTGCTACGTGGGCATGACCCGGGCCAGGGAAAAACTGTTCTTGACGGGCGCGGCGACGCGCAGCCTCTTCGGCAACCGCATTTACAATTCCGAGTCGCGGTTTTTGTACGAAATGCCGGCCCGGCTGTTCGGCGGCCATAAACCCTTGCGCCACCAGCAGGATGAACGGCGCGACAGCGAGCGCGGGCTGTGGCGGGGCCGGGCCTACGGAGGGCCGGCGGATGAGTTTGTCGACGCGCCCTCTCCGGAGGACGTCTCGCAGGAACCGCATGCCGGCGACGAGTCCGCGGGATACGGCGAGCTCCTGCCGGGACGCCGCGTCACCCACGCCCGCTTCGGCGTCGGCACGATCATCGGCAAGAGCGGGGAGGGCGAGGATCTCAAGCTGGAAATCGCCTTTTCCCGCCACGGCCGCAAGCAGATCCTGGCGAGGTTCTCGGGCCTGGATTTACTGCCCGGGGAAGCCGGAAGCGGCAGAAGGCGGTGAGAGCATGATCCCTTTTTCCCTGCAGGTACAGCCCCTGGGCGCGCCCGGGCAATACGTGATCCAGGTCACCGGCGCGCTGGACATGAAAACCTCCCAGGAACTCGAACTGGCCTGTCAGCCCCTGATGCAGAAGGGCCAGGGAAAAATGATCCTGGATTTTTCCCGCCTGGAATATATCAACAGCCAGGGCTTGGGCGTCCTGCTCCAGCTGCAGAAGCAGCTGGGCACGCGGGGCGGAGGAGTCGTGGTGGCGGGATTAAGCGAGCGGGTCCGCGGGGTGTTCGAAACCACCGGCGTGCACAAGGTCATCGGCGTGTACGCCACCGCCGAACAGGCACGGCGGAACGACCCGTTGTTTGCAAAGGAGTGAGGCCCCATGCCGACGCCTGAACTTGCCCTGGTCCTGACCGCCACGAGCCGGAACCTGGCCGGAATCCGGGAACGGGTGCGGAACTACGCCTCGGCCTGCGGTCTGCCGGTCATGGCCGTGGACGACGTGGTGTTGGCGGTGGATGAAGCCGTGACCAACGTCTTGCGCCATGCCTATGCGCCCGGAAAACCGGCGCGCCTGGAGATCATCGGGACGGTGGCGGGCGACCGCATCGTGATCCGCGTCCGGGATTTCGGACGCAAATTCTCCCCCCGGCCCGTCACGGAAGCCCAGATCCAAAAGGCGCTGACCCGCCACCAGAGCCACGGCCTGGGCCGCTTCCTCATGAAAAAATGCATGGACAGCGTGCGCTACCGCTCCGTGCCCAGGCGCTACAACGAAACGGTGATGATCAAGCACATCTCGCCCTGCTAACAAGGCGCGGCCTCCGGAGCGGAGGCTACGCGCGCCGTAATAATTTCCGCAGTTCCGGCAGCGGGCGGGTGTTCAGCACGTCCCCCGCCTCGAGCCAGCCCCGCCGCGCCTGGCCCACGCCGTAGCGCAGGTCGTCCAACCCCCGCACGCTGTGGGCATCCGTGTTGATGGCAATCTTCACGCCCAGGCTTTTCGCCAGCCGGCAATGCACGTCGTCGAGGTCCAGCCGCTGCGGGTGCGAGTTTAACTCCAGGTGGCAACCCCGGGCCTTGGCTTCCCGCAGGATCCGTTCCAAATCCAGCGCATACGGTTCGCGTTCCCCGAGCAGACGGCCCGTGGGGTGGGCCAGGATGTTCAGACGGCGGTTGTCCAAAGCCTTGAGAATCCTGGCGGTTTGTTGCTCGGCGCTGAGCCGGAACTGGTAATGCACGGAGGCGACCACCACGTCCAGTTCATCCAAGAGCGCGTCCGGCAGATCCAGGGAACCGTCGGCGAGAATGTCCACTTCGCCGCCTTTCAGGACCGTGAATCCCCGCAGCCTGGCGTTGAGACGGTCAATGCGCTTGAGCTGCTCCGCGAGCTGCCGCGGCTTCAGGCCATGCGCGACCGTGACGCGCTGCGAATGGTCGGTGATGGCCAGGTATTCGTGCCCGCGCGCGCGGGCCGCCTGCACCATGGCTTCCAGGGAATCGGCGCCGTCGCTGGCGTTGGTGTGGGCGTGCAAGTCCCCGCGCAGGTCGCGGGCGCTGACCAGCTTGGGCAGGCGTCCTTCCCGTGCGGCCTCGAGCTCCCCGCGCATCTCCCGCAGTTCCGGCGGAATATAGGCCAGGCCCACCAGCCGGTAGATTTCTTCTTCCCGCCGCCCGGCCACGCGCCGGGAGCCCCGGAAGGCGCCGTATTCGTTGATCTTGAGCTTGCGCCGCTGGCCCAGCTTGCGCACGGCGATATTGTGCGCCTTGGAGCCGGTGAAATAATGCAGGGCCGCGCCGTAGCTGGCCGGAGCGACCACCCGCAGGTCCACCTGCAGGCCGTTTTTCAATCGGACCGTGGCCCGGGTCGGCCCCCGGGACGCGGTGGCCGCGACGTCCTCATAGGCGAGGAAACGCCGCATGACCGGGTCCGGTTTTTCGGCCGCGGCCAGGATGTCCAGGTCACCGACCGTTTCCGCGCAGCGGCGGAAACTGCCGGCCGCCTCCACCTCGCGGATCCCCGCGGCGCGCAAGTGCTTCAGCAGCGCCTGCACGACGGGTTCCGCTTCGGCCCACAGGCGCCGGCCCGTGCCGCGGGGACGATGTTCGAGGCCGGTGAGAATCAGTTCTTCCAGCTTGGGGCCGAATCCCTCCAAACCGCGGATCCTGCCCGCGCGCGCCGCGCGCCACAGCCCGTTCAAATCCTTGACCTGCAAGCGCTGGTACAGGGCCTTGACCCGTTTGGGCCCCAGGGCGGGGATCTTCAGCAATTCCAGCAGGCCGGCCGGCAAGCGGGTCTCCAAATCGGACAACATCCGCAGTTTTCCGTTTTGGACGATTTCCGTGATCTTGGCCGCCAGATCCTTGCCGATGCCCGGCAGGCCGGACAAGTCCTCGCCGCCGGCGACCATTTCCGTCAAATCCCTTCCCAGTCCCTGAACGGTGCGCGCCGCGTTCTGGTAGGCCCGCACGCGGAAGGGATTGGCGTCCCCGATTTCCAGGAGATCGGCCACCTGGCTGAAGATTTCCGCGATCTCGCTGTTCTGAACCGGCATGCATCTCCTCCCGGCCGCTAGCGGACCAGCACGAGCTTGCGATTCAGGCGCCGGCCGCCGGCGAGCAGGTGTACCACGTAGGTGCCCGAACCGGCGTCCCCGCCGTCCCACGCCAGCTCGTACAGGCGCGGGTCCACGTTCCCGTCCAGCAGGAGGGCGACCCGGCGGCCCGTGAGGTCATAGACCCCGAGGCGCGCCCGGCACGGGGCCTGGAAATTGACCAGAATCCGGGCGGGCCGGGACTGCGCCGGATGCAAGACGGCGTTTTCCACCTGAAAGACCGCCACGGGCGAAGCCTCCGCCGAGCAATAGTCGGCGGCATATTCCACCGGCCCGAGACTGTAAAAGGCGGCCGGCGAGGACTGATTCGTCGCCTCGGCCAGGTACCAGGCCGCGCTGCGGCTGCTCCGGGAGATCCGCAATTCGTCGATGGCTCCCGGCATGGCGCCGGAGGTGTTTCCCAGGAAGAAGGCCTGGGTGGCGTTGAGGGCCAGGTAGTCCTGGGGCACGTTTTGCGAGTCGATCAGCACGCCGTTGCGGAGAACCTGGTATTTCTGTCCGGAATATTGATAGACGATGTGGCTCCACGCCCGGCTGGGGATGTCCACCCGGCGGTAGAAGGGGCCGGCGAGGCCGAAGGTCACGTCGATTTGGAAATGGCCCCAGCCCGAGGTCATCCAGGCGCCGCGAAAAGTCCGGCCCCACAGGGAACCGCCGCGATACAGAACCCGCGCGTCGCGGTCGTTTTCCCAATCCAGGTCCGAGGCGTAATCCGGGTGGAGCCAGAATTCGATGGACCACTCGGGCCAGCGGTAGAAAAGCACCTGGGTGCCGGAAAAAAGGACCCGCTCGTCCCCCGATCCGCTGAAGGCCCTCGCTCCGGCCACGGCCCCGGCGGGCCGGTAGGCGGTGCCGGTCGTGACTCCGGAGAAATCGGCGCGGGCCGAGTTGAGGATGGCGCAGCCGCTGCCGCCGGCTTCGTTCAGGTGCCACACGGCTTCGTAGCCGGAGCCCCACACGGCCTGCGGATCCTGCGTGGGGCCGGAGGCGGGTTGCCCGAAATACAGGTAGAGGATGGTGTCGCTGGCCGTGGACAGCCGGGGCACCCGGACCCAGGCGGCCAATTCGCCGGTGGAGGGAACATACCTTTCCACCTCATGGCTCAATTGGGTCACGCCATCCCCGGCCGTAAACAGAATGTCGGCCCCGTCGGCGCGCGCGCGGGCCGCTAAGTCCGCGTCGGCGGCGTGGGACACGAGCAGGGGGAAATCCTCCAAATCGCTTTCCACGGACCGCGCAGGAACGACGATCTGCTTGCGGCAGGCATAACTGCAATCCCGCCAGGCCGCGCCCGCGCCGTGCGGGAGCCACGCGCAGAGCCATACAACCGCCAGAAGTCGCTCAAGCCAGAGACGGCTCTTCATGGGGGAACCGGGACACCTCGCGGAGCCAGGAGTGGCCATTTTTAGTAAAACCATACTACCCGGAAATACCGTCCGGCACAATCCCGCAGTTAACGGATCAGGACGATTTTGCCCCGCGCCCTGCGGCCGGCGGCTTCGAAGAAAAGCAGGTAGGTGCCGGAGCCGGCGCCGGCGCCGTCCCAGAGCAGCAGGTGAGGACCGGCGGACTGGACTTCGTTCAGAATCTCGGCGGCCAAGCGACCGGTGAGGTCATAGGCGCGGATGCGGACCGGGCCGTCCTGATCGAGATAAAAGCGGATGCGGAGCCGTTCGCCGCGGGACAGGCGCACCACGGGGTTGTCGAGGCGGAAGAAGGCGGTCTGCGCCGAAGACCAGGTGAGGGTGGCTGTGGGCGTGATGCTGGCCGTGGGGCTCACGGTGGCCGAGGCGGGAACGGCCGAAGCCGTGGGCGTGGGCGTGGAGGAGAAGAAGGGGGTCGCGCTCGGAGAGAAGGCGGGCGAAGGCGTGGAGCTGGGAGAAGGAGAAGGAGTGGGGCTGGCTGAAATCGTGGCGGTGGGCGTAGTCGTGCCGGTGGGCGTCCGGGTGTCCGGCGGCGTGGGGGTGAACGTGGGGGAAGAGGTGGGCGTGTAGGTGGGGGAAGCGGAGGTCGTGGCCGAAGGCGTGGCCGTAGGCGTCGCGGAGGGGGAAGAAGTCGGCGTCCAGGAAGCGGTGGGTGAGGCGGTGGGCGAGGCGGTGGGTGAGGCGGACGGCGTGGCCGTCGGCGTGAAGGTCGGAGTAAAGGTGGGGGTCCAGGAGGGCGTAGGCGTCGGGGTCCAGGATGGAGTATGGGTGGGGGAAGGGGTATGGGTCGGCATGGCGGTGGGCGTCCAGGTCGGCGTGGCGGTGGGCGACGGCGTTGGCGTGTGCGTATGCGTCGCGGATTCCGTGGCCGAGGGCGTGGGGGTGTAGGAGGGGTCGTTGTAAATCAACACCCGGTTGTTGCTGTTGTCACTGAGAATCAGTTGCGTGCCATTGCTGTAAATACCCTTGGGATAGTTCAGGGTATTGGCCGCCGGATTGAGCAGGCCCTGATTGGGGCTGCCGCTGGTCCAGTCCGGTTGCCCGATGACGATGTCCGCGGCGGCGTTGTTGACCGTCGGCAGGCTGTTATAGATCTTGATGCGCTGGTTGTCATTGTCCGCAATGAAGAGTCTGGCGCCGTCCGCCTTGACGAAATGCGGGTACTGCAGGGAGGTGGCCGAAAGGCCGCCGCTGTTGACGTCGTTGTGGGTGAAATCCGGCTGGCCCAGGACCACGTCCGCGGCCGCGAAATTGGCGGCCGGGATACTGTTGAAAATGAGCACCCGCTGGTTGTACGTATCTGCGATGAACAAGCGGGGGGCCTGCGCCCAAACGCCGTGGGGGCAGTAGATGGACTGGGCGGACAAGCCGCCGCTGTTGACGTCGTTGTGGGTGAAATCCGGCTGGCCGACGACCACGTCGGCGTTGGCGTCGTTGACGGTGGGGATGCTGTTGAAAATGAGGATGCGGCAATTGTACCAGTCCGCGATGAAGAGTTTGCCGTTGTCCACCTGCGCCGCCTGCGGCGTGTACAGGGTGTTGGCCCCCGGCGGGGCGGTGGGGCTGACTTTCTGGTTGTGCCGGTTGCTGGTGAAATCCGGCTGGCCGACGACCACGTCGGCGCCGGCGAAATTGGACGTCGGCACGGCATTGAAGATCAGCACCCGGTGATTGTCCGTGTCGGGGATGATCAGTTTGGTGCCGTCGGAGGTGCAGCCGCGGGGATGGTACAGGGTGTTGGCGTTCACGCCGCCGTTGTTGGCCGTGCTGCTGGCCATGTCCGGCTGGCCCAGGACCGTGTTCGCGCCGGCATTGTCGGAGACGGGGATGCTGTTGTAGATCAGCACGCGGTTGTTGTCCGTGTCCGCCACGATGAGCTTGCCGCCCACCACGATGGGAGCGCTGGGGTAGTTCAGGGTGTTGGCGGCCGGGGAGCCGCCCTGGTTGATGTCACCGCTGGTCATGTTCGCCTGCCCGATGACCACGTCGGCAGCCTGGTCGTTGCTGAAGGCCCGGGCCGTTTCCGCGGGCCCGAAGAACGCACCTACGACCAGCAGGAAGCAGAGCGGAATCCGGATGCGGGCAAGGGGAAGGAAGGGTGTCTGGTTCATCGTCACCGGTACCGATTCGAGTATAGCACCGAACCCTGCTCCGGGCGGGGGAAAAAACATCGCGGCCCGCTTCCGGAAGACCCGGGGACGCGGATGGTCCCGGCATTGCGATTGATGTCGGAACGCGGGGCGCGTATACTACTGTCAGGCTGCAGGGAGGAACCATGCCCGAACCCGGAAAATCCTGGACCGGCCCTCTGGAAGAGTTCGGCGGCGAGCGTTGGCGGATCCCCAAGGATTTTGACCCCCGCATGCGGGTGGACGGGATCGTTTACGCTTCGGAACGGCTGCGCGCCTCGCTGGCGCACGATCAGGCCCTCCAGCAGGTCGTCAACGTCGCCCAGCTGCCCGGAATCGTGGGGGCCTCGCTGGCCATGCCGGACATCCACTGGGGATACGGGTTCCCCATCGGGGGCGTGGCGGCTTTCGACGAGGAAACCGGCATCGTGTCGCCCGGGGGCGTCGGCTACGACATCAATTGCGGCGTGCGGCTGCTGCGTTCCAACCTGGAGCGTTCGGAGGTCCAGGGCAGGATCGCGCAGCTGGTCCCGGCCCTGTACCGCAACGTGCCCGCCGGGGTGGGCAGCGAAGGCAAGGTCAAGCTGACCGCGCACGAGCTGGACCGCGTCCTGAACCAGGGTGCCGCCTGGGCCGTGAAGCGGGGCTTCGGCTGGGCGGAGGACCTGGACCGGACCGAGGACCGCGGCTGCCTGGATTCGGCCGACGCGGCGGCGGTCAGCGCCCGGGCCCACGAGCGCGGTTTGGCCCAGCAGGGGACCCTGGGCTCGGGCAACCATTTTTTGGAAATCCAGGCCGTGGAAGAAATCTACGAGCCCGGGCTCGCCGAGGCTTTCGGTCTGGCCCGGGACCGGGTGACCGTGATGATCCACTGCGGTTCCCGCGGGCTCGGGTACCAGGTCTGCGACGATTTTCTGGCCGTCTTCCGGCGCGCGGCCGCGCACTACCGCATCGACCTGCCGGATCCGCAGCTGGCGTGCGCGCCGGTCCGGTCCCCGGAGGGACGGGCTTATCTGGCGGCCATGGCAGCCGCGGCCAACTATGCCTGGGCCAACCGCCAGGTGATTATGCACTGGGTGCGGGAGACGTTCGAAAAGGTCTTCGGCGCTTCGGCCGAGCGCCTGGGCCTGCGCCTGCTCTACGATGTCGCGCACAACATCGCCAAGCTCGAGGACCACAGCCTGCGGGGCGGGATGCGCCGGCTGTGCGTGCACCGCAAGGGAGCGACCCGCGCCTTTCCCGCCGGACATCCGGCGCTGGGAGAAGTTTATCGCGCCACGGGCCAGCCCGTGCTGATTCCGGGCAGCATGGGCACGGCCTCCTACGTATGCGTGGGCGGCGAGCGGGCCCTGCGGGAGACGTTCGGGTCGACCGCGCATGGGGCGGGCCGCGTCCTGTCGCGGCAGGCGGCCATCCGCCGGATGCACGGCCGCTCCTTGACCCGCGAACTGAACGAGCAGGGCGTCGCGGTCCAGGCCCGGGAGTTGCGGACCCTGGCCGAGGAGGCTCCGGAAGCCTACAAGGACATCGACGAGGTCGTGGCCACGGTCCACCGGGCCGGACTGTCCGCCAAGGTGGCCCGTCTCGTGCCCCTGGGCGTCATCAAGGGATAGGACGCGCGCGCCGGCGTCTTTCAGGAAGAAGGACGGCATGGACGAACGGGAAAACCCCAGCCAGGGTTTTACCTTGCTGGAACATACCGCCGACGCGGGCGTGCGCGCCTGGGGACGCACGCGGGAGGAAATGTTCATCAACCTGTCCGGCGGATTCTATACCCTCGCCCTGGACCAGACGCTCATCGAGGGCGAGACGGAGCTGACCTACACGGTCCGCGGCGCCGGCGACGAGGAGTTGCTGGTCGGGTTTATCAAGGAGTTGCTGTATTTTTTGGAAACCCGGAACTTCGTCGCGGATTATCTCCAGCTGGACTTCTCACAACCCGGCGAGCTGCACGTCAAGGGCATCTTCGGCCGCATCCGGGCCACGCACGTCCGGCATGAAATCAAGAGCCCCACCTATCACGGCCTGCGGGTTCAACGCGAACCCGGGCGCTGGCAGGTCGAAATGTACTTCGACCTTTGAGCGCGAACCCGCGCTCCGGCACAAGCGCTTGCCAGGAAATAGTGACTATGCTATAGTAGGCGCGCACTTTGATTTTGGGAGGCAAAACATGATCACGCCCGAGACCGTGCGCAGGATTGCCCAGCTGGCGAACCTGCGGCTCAGCGACGCGGAAGTGGATCACTTCGTCCCCCAGCTGGAAAAGATCCTGGAATACGTGCACAAGCTGAACCAGGTGAGCACCGCGGGCGTTTCCCAGACCTCCCACGTCCTGCCCCTGCACAACGTATGGCGCGAGGACCGGGTCGTCCCCGGCCTCGAGCGCGACGCCGCGCTGGCCGCGGCCCCGGACGTGAAGGACGATTGTTTCCACGTTCCCCGGATCATCGACTAGGAGCGCCGCATCGCAGCCGCTATGAACCTGGAAACGCTGACGGCCAGTGAGATTCAACGGCGGGTTGCCGCCCGCGAGGAGAGCGCGCAGGAAGTCTGCCGGGCCGCCCTGGCCCGGGTGGAGGCCCTGGACGCGAAGCTGCGGATCTTTCTGGCCGTGGACGCCGAGGGCGCCCTGGCCGCCGCCGCGGAGGTGGACCGCAAGCTGGCGGCGCACGAGCCGCCGGGCCCCCTGGCGGGAGTGCCGGTGGCGCTCAAGGACAATTTGTGCACGCTCGGATTTCCCACGACCTGCGCCTCGCGCAGCCTGGAAGGCTGGCGCCCCCCCTACAACGCCGCCGTGGTGGAAAAACTCCGGCAAGCCGGGGCGGTCGTGGTGGGCAAGACCAATCTGGATGAATTCGCGATGGGGTCCTCCTGCGAGAACTCCGCCTTTCATCCGACCTGCAATCCCTGGAACCCGGCCTGCGTGGTGGGCGGTTCCTCCGGCGGGTCTGCGGCGGCCGTGGCTGCCGGCTTGGCGCCCGTCGCCTTGGGCTCGGACACCGGAGGCTCCATCCGCCAGCCGGCAGCCTTGTGCGGCGTGGTGGGATTGAAACCGACCTATGGCCGGGTTTCGCGCTACGGTTTGGTGGCCTACGCCAGTTCGCTGGACCAGATCGGACCTTTGGCGCATACCGCCGAAGATGCCGCGCGGGTGCTGGCGGTCATCGCCGGCCGCGATGCGCGCGACGCCACCAGCGCGCCGGTGGAGGTTCCCGATTATACCCGCGGGCTGGCCGGAGGCGTGGCGGATCTCACCCTGGGCCTGCCCCGGGAATATTTCGGCGAGGGGCTGGACCCGGAAGTCCGGCGGGCCGTGGCCGGGGCGGTGGACGTGCTGCGCTCGCAGGGAGCGCGGGTGCGGGACGTGTCGCTGCCGCACACCGAATATTGTCTGGCCGCCTATTATCTGATCGCAACCGCCGAGGCTTCGTCCAACCTGGCGCGGTACGACGGCGTGCAGTACGGCCTGCGCGTTCCGGCCGACAACCTGACGGAGATGTACCGCACCACCCGCGCCGCCGGCTTCGGCGCGGAAGTCAAGCGCCGCATCATGCTGGGCACCTACGCCCTCTCGGCGGGCTATTACGAGGCGTATTACCAAAAAGCCCTGCAGGTGCGGACTCTCATCCAGCAGGACTTCACGGCCGCCCTGGCGGACTGCGACGTCCTGGTGACGCCGACCTCGCCCACGCCGGCTTTCCGGCTGGGAGAAAAACTGGATGACCCGTTGACCATGTATTTGTCCGACATCTACACCATCTCGGTGAACCTGGCCGGCCTGCCCGGCCTGTCGCTGCCCTGCGGTTTCTCGGCCGCCGGGCTGCCGATCGGCCTGCAGCTGATCGGGCGGGCTTTCGAGGAACCAACGCTGTTGCGGACGGCCCAAGCCTACCAAGGCGTCACGACCTGGCATCAGAGTCGTCCGTCCTTATCTTAAGAGGAGGAATGTCTACATGATCTGCAACCATTGCGGCAACCAGAAAAAATTTCAGGCTCTGGTCACGTATTACGAGCCGGTGGAAATCTGGGAGTTCGACGACCAGGGAAAGCTGAACCGGTACAACCAGCCCGACACCGGCGACTTAGACATCCGCTTGGCCTGCCCGGTGTGCAACTCCGAGGACATCGACACCCAGGGCTGGGACGAGAAGACTTTCGTGGAGAGCCCCCTGCACCGCCTGGACGGGGACCAGTGGGAGCAGAAAGTCAGGGCGAGCGAGAAAAAGGAATAACGCGCCGGCCGCGCCTCTGCGCCGGACCTTCCGGTGCGAAGGCCGCCGGGAGGGGCGCTTGCGCCCGCGTTTCGGCCTCGACCCGAGCGAAACTATGCAGCCATCCTTTGAAATCGTCATCGGCCTGGAAGTGCACGCCGAGCTGGCCACCCAGTCCAAAATCTTCTGCGGCTGTTCCACCCGCTTCGGCGCCCCGGCCAACACCCAGGTGTGTCCGGTCTGCCTCGGGTTGCCCGGCAGCCTGCCTGTGCTCAACGCGCGGGCCCTGGAACTGGGCCTGAGGGCGGCCCTGGCGCTGGACGGCGCCCCGGCCGAACACACCAAGTTCGACCGGAAAAATTATTTTTATCCGGACCTTCCCAAGGCCTATCAGATTTCCCAGTACGATTTGCCCGTAGCCCGCGGCGGCGCCGTTTGGATCGACACGCCGGAGGGCGCGAAGCGCATCGGCATCACGCGCGTGCATCTGGAGGAGGACGCCGGCAAGCTGCTGCACTCCAGCCGGGACGGGCAAATCGGCGCGGCCGCGGGCTCGCGGGTGGATTACAACCGCGCGGGGGTGCCGCTCATCGAAATCGTCAGCGAGCCCGATCTGCGCTCCGCGGACGAGGCCTATGCCTACCTGCTGGCGCTCAAGGAAATCCTGCGCTATGCGGAAGTCTCCGATTGCAACATGGAGGAAGGCAGCCTGCGCTGCGACGCGAACATTTCCGTGCGGCCGGCGGGGCAGGCGGCCCTGGGCACCAAGGTCGAAATCAAAAACATGAACTCCTTCAAGCACGTCCGCGCGGCCCTGGAGTACGAGGCCCGGCGCCAGGTCCGCGTCCTGGGCCAGGGCGGCTCCCTGGTGCAGGAAACGCGGCTGTGGGACGCGGACCGGGGCGCCACCCAGGCCATGCGCGGCAAGGAAGAGGCGCACGATTACCGCTACTTTCCCGAGCCGGACCTGCCGTTGCTGGAAGTCGGCGCGGACCGGGTCGCGGAGATCCGGTCGGCCCTGCCCGAACTGCCCCGGGCGCGGCGGGAGCGACTGATACAGGCCTACGGCCTCAGCGCTTATGACGCGGGCGTGATCACCGCGGAGAAGGAACGGGCGGATTTCTTCGAAGATGCCGTGAAAGCGCGTCCCCAGGCCTCACCCAAAACCATCAGCAACCTTCTGACCGGCGACCTGCTGGGGAAACTCAACGCGGACCAGAAATACCTTTCCCAGTCGTCCGTTACTCCCGTGCAACTGGCCGCGGCCAGCACCCTGGTGGATTCGGGACAAATCTCCGCCACCGTCGCCAAACAGGTTTTCGCGGAAACGTACGCCACCGGCAAAGATCCGGAGCAAATCGTGCAAGAACAGGGCCTGACGCAAATCTCGGACGCAGCCAGCTTAGAAAAACTCGTGGACGAGGTCCTGGCCGCGCA